>OATI01000025.1_pt1 | contig 209916 bp, 157 predicted proteins | sample 1494981 | NCBI WGS metagenome assembly OATI01 (sample SAMEA2579952, study PRJEB22360) | human gut metagenome
ACATTGTTCCAGCCAAAGAGTTTGTTTATAATAATCAACGTAGTTCTTGTAGAACGATGGAATAATAAATACAAAAATAGGGTAAAAAAGTATTATATCCCTTTATAAAGGAATGATATTGTATGAAAAAAGAGATTTGGCACAAAAAAGTGACCTCTTAGGCTTGATTTTTTTACCCGAATCAATAATATCTCATACATATTTGGTCAATTGCTAATAAAAATGCATTTGTTCTACAAGAACTATGGAATAATGGTCCATTGCATAATAAATTAGGAAAAATGTTGAAAACAAAACAATGTGACTATAAAAGACTATATGAAAAATATGTAGGTCAGATGTATTCATATGGTAAGGCACTCGGTGTTGATGATGATGCGTTGTATGATTTGATTCATGATGTATTCCTACATTTTTTTGAACATCAGAATGAGATTGTCGATAATGATAATGTAAAATATTATCTTTTCCGGTGTTTAAAAAATCGAATGATTTCTGAAAAGCGGAAGGAAGTTACTATGGAAGATATCGATGAATCAGATGATTATCTGTTTTCTATAACTGTGTCCGGACTGGATTATATAGAAGAAGAGGAGGAGCGAAAGGAAATTGCCGAACAAATTGAAAATATGTTATGCAGTCTTACGGGACGACAAAGAGAAGCCATTTATTTACGCTATATGCAAGAATTAGAGTATGATGAAATTGCTGTATTACTGAATCTTACGACTAAGGGGACACGCAAATTAATATATCGCGCAATCGAACGTATGCGTGAGCAATATGGTCCTGTTTTATTTTATTTTTTTCTTTCCGATCATTTTTTTTCATTTTAATGGGGTCATATTTCTTCTTTGTGCGTATTTATTTAAATGAATACTCATAAAAGTAAGGAATGAGCGATAAACAAATACCAGAAATAGTACATAGATTGTTGCATGACCACAGTTTTGTCATGTGGTGTATGGTGCCGACCCAAGAGTTGGATATTAAATGGCATGCTTGGATAAAAGAACATCCGGAAAACCAGCGGGCTATTGACGAAGCACGTTTAATATTAAGATCAGTACGGTTGAACGAGTATTCTATTCCGGATGAAAAATCAGAACAAATTTGGCTGAGGTTACAAAACGAAATGCAGCAAAAGCGTTTTAAAAAGCGTAATCTATTTATGAGATATGCAGCGGCTTGTGCTGTTTTTGTAACAGTTAGTTTGGCAGGATACTGGTTAATGAATAGAGGTCTGTTTTCAGGACATAATCTGATGACAGGTATCGGTATGGCTATTGACACGGTTCATACAGAGGTTACATTGATAACAAAGGATCAGAAAGTTATAAATGTGGAGGACAATACCTTGATATCTTTCAACTCTGATGTAACGATGAAAAACTCTCAGGATGAAGAACTCATTGTAAAAAAAATTGAGACTGAAGGGATTGAAAAGAATATTGATGAGACAGTGATGAATACGTTGGTTGTACCCAAAGGGCGTCGTTCTTCATTATTACTGGCTGACGGTTCTAAAATTTGGATAAACTCAGGGAGCGTGTTGCGTTTCCCTTCCCGGTTTGAAGGTGACGATCGTACTATCGAAGCGGAGGGGGAGATTTATATCGAGGTCGTAAAAAGTGGCAAACCTTTTCATGTGAAAACGGCTAGTTTTACAGTCAATGTGTTGGGGACTAAATTCAATCTTTCCGCTTATGGTGACGAGCAGGCACAATCAGTTGTTTTAGTAGAAGGTAGCGTGATGGTTGACACAAAGGAAGAAGAAAATATACAATTAACTCCAAATCATAAGTTGACCCTTCAGCCTGATAAACACGAAATTAATGAGGTAGATGTTTTAGACTATATCTCCTGGAAAGATGGCGTACTTATTTTTAAAGGAGAAACAATGGAAAATATCCTGATGCGTTTAAGTCGTTATTATAATGTGCAAATTGAATGTGCTCCTGGTATTGCCCAGCGGACAAGTTCCGGTAAACTCGTCTTGTTTGATAACATAGAGCAGGTCATGGAAACTTTTTCAATGCTTTATAATGTTCATTATCGCTTTGAATCAAATACATTACTAATAGAATAATAACTTAAAAAGAATTGCCTATGGAATATAGAATATGAAAAACGCTTGAAATTAAAAGCCCGAACGATGGGCAAGATCGTTCGGACTTGTCAGAAATTTAAATTTTCCAATTAAAAATGAAAAACCTAAAGACATACAAATGTATGAAAAAAATCAGACATATTATTGTATTACTGCTGAGTATGGGTATAACCTGTGCTTATGCAAATAATGAGTCGTTTATTTCGATAGAACAAATACTGGAACAAAAACAGTCCACTATGCTGGACGTTCTTAAATTCATAGAAACCGAGACCGGTTATGTGTTTTTCTATTCCGATGAGATCAAAAGCGAGTTGAATAGAAATGCGCAAACTGGAGTAGTGAAAGGTTCTATACAAGAAATTCTTAATCCGCTGTTTGAGAAGACAGAACTAACTTATCAGATAAATGGTAACCAGGTGGTGGTAAAAAGAAAAGCGGTTTCCGGTCCTGTTTCTTTACCCGCTGTTTCGCAAAAGAAAAGTATAACGGTAACCGGGGTTGTCAGCGATGCGACCGGTGAACCTTTGATTGGGGCGAATATCTGGTTGAAGAACAGTTCTGTTGGGGCTGTTACTGATATTGATGGTAAATATTCAATTAAGATAGATGGTGTCGGCGGTGTTTTAACTTTTTCATATATGGGTATGAAAAGTGTGGATATTGCCGTAAATAACCAGACAACTATCAATGTCACATTGGCTACCGATGATGAAGTTTTGGATGAGGTGGTGGTGGTCGGCTACGGTCGTCAGAAGAAAGAAAGTGTGGTTGGTGCTATTTCTACCGTAGATGTAGCAAATTTAAAAATGCCTGGCTCATCTATTTCCAATGTGCTGGCCGGACAGTTGGCTGGTGTTGTAGCAATGACCCGTTCGGGAGAGCCTGGAAAAAATAGTGCTGCTGATTTTTATATTCGTGGTGTATCTTCGTTTAAAGGTAGTTCTACTCCATTAGTGCTGGTTGATGGTATCGAACGTGAACTGGACCTGGTAGATACCGATGATATCGCTTCTTTTTCTATCCTGAAAGATGCTTCGGCTTCAGCTGTGTATGGGGTACGTGGAGCAAATGGTGTTATTCTGATCACAACTAAAAAAGGTAATCTTGGAAAACCCGTTATTAATGTGCGTGCCGAAGCAGGTATAACCAGCCCTACTAAGATGCCAAAGATGGTTAATTCTGCACAATGGGCTGATTTGTATAATGATATCCAGCCGGGATATTACTCTCAGGATGCAATTGATAAATATCGTACCGGTGCTGATCCTGATCTGTATCCGAATGTGAACTGGATCGATGCACTCTATAACGACCTGGCATCTAACCAGCGTGTAAACCTGAGCATTACAGGTGGTACCGATATTGTGAAATACTATATTTCAGGCTCTTTTTATAATGAAAGCTCTATTTTTAAAAGTGCCGGTAATTTGTATGACTATAATTCGTCTGTTCATTATGATAAGTTCAATTTTCGTGCTAATGTAGATTTGGCTTTAACCAAAAGCACGACACTAAACCTGAATCTGGCAAATATCTATGAAAAATCGTTTGGTCCGGGTGATAGTGATAATGATAACCGAATATGGGAATATACCTATCTGGTATCACCCAACGCTTTCCCCATTGAATATTCGGATGGAACGATTGCTGCTCCGTCAACCGATTCCGGTTATAATCCCTGGAATATGCTTGTGCACTCCGGATATCGTGAACAATTCTGGAACTCTTCGCAATCATTGATAGGATTGACACAGGATTTTGGAGCTTTATGGGAACCCTTGGAAGGATTAACCGGTAATTTCAAGTTCTCATGGGATGCATGGAATACAACGATTCAACGCCGTAGTAAAGAACCGACCCAATATCATGCAACCGGAAGAGATGAGAATGGGAACCTTATTTTCGGTTCTCCTGTCCGTACAGGTAGCGGAGAGTTGTCATATGCTATCGGTCGTGACGGAACAATGACTACTTATATGGAAGCTTCATTGAATTACGACCACTTATTCGCAGACAAACACCGTGTAGGAGCGTTGTTCCTTTATAATCATAAAATACATACACGTACGCAGGAAGGGGATAAATTTAAATCTTTACCTTATAAGAACCAAGGTATTGCCGGACGTGTGACCTATGCTTTCAATGATACGTACTTCGCTGAGGCTAATATGGGGTACAACGGTTCAGAGAATTTTGCCCGCGGACATCGCTTCGGCTTTTTCCCTGCTGGGGCCATCGGATGGATGGTTTCGAATGAAAAATGGTTCAAGCCGCTAACAAAAGTGGTCGATATGCTGAAACTGAAAGGTTCGTATGGTATAGTCGGAAATGACGATATCGGAGGAGAACGCCGCTGGGTATATGAATCGACTATTCTGGTAGGTAATGATGCTGGAGCAGGCCAATGGAATTATGGTTCCGCCGGAGCTAATGGTGGCGGAGGTATTCGTGTTGGAGATGTGGAGAACTTATCTGCATCCTGGGAAGAAGCTACTAAGATGAATGTCGGAGTTGAATTGTCATTACTCGACAAAGTGAGGGTACAAGCCGATTATTTTCATGAAAAACGAACCGGTATCTTTCTTCAGCGTGCCGGCTTACCGGCTATTGTAGGTTTATCGGTTATTCCTTATACGAATATCGGGGAAACAATGAACCAGGGATTCGACGGTACGGTTGAATATACACAGAAGGTCGGAGAGGTATTTCTGACCGGACGTGCCAACTTTACTTACAACCGGAATAAATTGCTGAATAACGACGAACCGGATTGGGAATATAAATATCAGAACAAAATCGGCAAACCGTTTGGTTCGGGTGGCAATTTGCAGCCTTTTGGATTAGTTGCCCTGGGACTTTTCGAAAGCCAGGAAGAAATTGACAATAGTCCCAAGCAATCCTTTGGTGAGTATAGGGTCGGCGATATCAAATATCAGGATATAAACGGTGATGGTCAGATCGATTCACAAGATAAAATCGCTATGGGATTTACAAACCTGCCGGAAATTGTATACGGTTTCGGGGCTACCGCACAATGGAAGAATTGGGATGTGAATGTCTTTTTCCAGGGTGTTAGCCATGTAAATTTCTTTTTAAGCGGGTCTACCATTAAAACACCATTTGGTTCCGGAAATATGGAACGTGCTGCCATCAATGAAGATGTGTATGATAAAGTATGGCGTCCGGGTAATACGGCTGAACAAAATGCTGGTTCGATTTATCCCCGGTTGAGCTGGAGTGGTGCTGTCGGATCATCTAATAATTCACAGACATCCGATTGGTGGATGCGTGACGGTAGTTTTCTGCGCCTGAAAAATTTTGAAGTGGGATATACGATGTCAAAAGGGTTAATGAACAAAACGTTTATCAAATCGTTGCGTTTTTATCTTTCGGGTAATAACTTGTTGACATTTAGTAAATTCAAACTTTGGGACCCGGAAAAAGGGAATGGTGACGGCTCCGGTTATCCTCCTAACAGGGTGATTACCGTAGGTTTAAATGCTAATTTCTAATTCATTAAAAAAGATATATATGAAAGTCTCGATAAAAACTTCTTTTCAAATCATTTGTTTTGCTGTGGGGGTAATATTCTTTTCTTCTTGTAATGATTTTTTGGACAGGCAGGAAGATGAAAAACTGACCTTCGATAAAATATGGGAAACTCGTAATGATACAAGGAGTTATTGGCTCAACTCGATGAGTTTTCTTCCTGATGATGCCGGTGACTTTACGAATTTACCCTGGCTGGGAGCCTCTGATGAAGGAACTGTTACTTATGCCCGCGAACTTCGCTGGATCAATTTCGGATCCTGGAATGCAAGTAATGTCCCTAATTATCAGATGGATCGCTTTTATAAGGGAATTCGTGAATGTAATATTTTTATGCAGAATGTAGATAGATGCTCTGATCCTATTGTCACAAAAGAAGAATTAGCCCAGTATAAAGTGCAGAGTCGTTTTGCCCGTTCTTATTATTACTTTCTGATGATGCGTATTTATGGTCCGGTCTTCTTGTTAGGTGACGAACTGTTGGATTTTACAGCGTCTACGGAGGCTCTTTATCGTCCGCGCAATACATGGGAGGAATGTGTGGATTATGTTGTAAGTGAAATGGAAGCTTGCATTAACGATCCGGCTATGGCTGAAAGTTATTCGGATGCGGAGAAAGGATTGGCTACTAAAGGTACTTGCCAGGCTGTTATTGCTCGTTTGAAACTTTATTCGGCACGTGACTTATTCAATGGTAACAAACTTTATAGTTCTGTAAAGAATCCGGTTACTGATCTGTTTCCCGAATTGTCGGGTGTGAATCTTTTTCCGCAAAATTATGATGCTAATAAATGGTTGGAAGCAGCCAAAGCAGCCAAAGTGTTAATTGATAATCCGTTGTATAAATTGTATCGTGCCGGTGACGGTTCTGACCCATATGCTAATTACTATGGTATCACACAGGAATATTGGAATTCAGAGCTTATCTGGTCTACAGGGTATAAAGGACGTTATCAGTTAGGAGTACATACAGTACCGACCGGTATTTCTGGAACTGCTTATGGCGGTGTTGGACCGACACAGCAGCAGGTTGATGCGTATGCTATGAGTAACGGACGTTATCCTATTACCGGATATAACGGAAAAGAACCGATTGTTGACAGAAGTTCGGGATATAGTGTTGATGAGTTCGAAAAGACGACATGGAAATATCCGGCTTGGGGAGGTGCGGGAGAATATGATTTGACGGCTCCTAATATGTATAAAGATCGTGAACCCCGCTTCTATGTGTCTGTATTTTTCGGGGATAACTGGTGGCATCACGGCAGTGGAATGACAAAGATTTCTTTTGCGAAAGGTGCTAACAGTAATAAATCGCATGACTATCCTAAATCCGGATATCTGGTTAATCGTTTTTATGACCATACGCTTAATTCAGCGAGTGGACAATGGGGAAATATTGTATTTCCGACTTTTCGTCTGGCTGAAATGTATCTTAATTTCATTGAAGCGGTACTTGAATGTAAGCGACACAATGTTGCTATGCCCGGAGGTTATGAGGCGCAGGCAATGGAAGTGTGGGCTGATTTGCGTGATCGTGCTGGGTTGGCTCCTATTACTGAAGTTTACCCCAACGCTTCAACAGAAAAGTTGATCGAACTTTGTCGTAACGAGCGCCGGATTGAACTTGCTTTCGAGAATCATCGCTATTTCGATACGCGTACATGGATGATAGCCAAAGATGTTGATGGTGGCCCGATGTACGGAATGAATGCACAATTTCCTGGTAGTGGGGATGTGACTCCTGACGGTTTCTGGGAGAGAACGGTTTTCGAAACACGTGTGTTTGAAGACAATCATTATTTGTATCCTTTCATACAAAGCGAATTGGATAGAAATAAATTGTTAACCCAGAATTATGGTTGGTAATAGAAACCATTCTTACGAATCTAAAAAGAATTATTTATGAAAAAGATTTTAATGATATCGCTTTTGTTCTCTTTAACTGTCGGTTTTGTGGCATGTGATGACAATAAAGATGAATATCTGAGCGACTATAGCACAATTGTCTATTTTAGAAACAGCGGGGAAATACCGTTGACACTCTATAAGACTGGGGAAGATACGGAGTATCAACTAACTGTTAATAAATCAGGCTCAGACCTGGCAAGTGTGACAGATGTAGAAGTGGCAGTATTGGACGATGCGGCTCTGGATGCTTACAATGCACAAAACGGGACTTCTTACGTCAAGCTGCCGGAGAATTGTTACCAACTTGCAGATAACCGGTTGGTGTTCGGTTCGGACAATTTATATAAAATGGCGAACATTGTTTTTAAGACGGAGCTTATTTACAACTTGCCGGCTGGTACGAAGTATGTGTTACCCGTTTCTTTGGTAAATTCAGCCGATTCTATCAATTCGGAAAAAGATAAGACTATTTTGATACCATCCGTAGAAATACCTTTCGTTTATTTCGAGCAAACTGGTTTTGTTTCGAATACATTCACCGACGGAGGGGATACGCAGGCTAAGTTTACATTACCGGTCTCTATACCGATGGTTAGTAAATGGACGTTCGATTGCACGGTAGGAGTAGACGAATCTTTACTGGAGGAGTATAACAAAGAGAATGAGACTAATTATGCCATATTGCCACAAAGTGTATATTCACTAAGTAACGATGGAACCGTGTCGTTCGTTCCGGAAGAGAATTCGAAAGATCTGGAGATAACGGTAGACCGCACGAAGCTGGAGTATGGAAACTTTGTTTTGCCGCTACGATTGATTGATTGTTCGAAAGACGGATTTGTGATTGATGCTGCTAAAAACGCTTGTTTATATGGTATTTCATATGTACCGGACGAAAGCAAATTGAAAAAAGTGGAATTGACAGCCGATATGCTTTCTTCAAATGCGGTTGAGCCGTCGGAAGGTTCATTGGCAAATCTGTTGGATGGAGATGTGGAAACTTACTTCCATTCTGCCTGGAGCGTTGCTGTGGAAGGTTCTCATTACCTTCAGGTTGCATTACCGGCAGAGACTACTGCGTTTAATTTCTATTATACGACACGTTCGGCAAATGGCAGTGCCGCACCGGCAAAGATCATTATTGAAGGAAGTCTGGATGGTGTATCTTTTAATAAGATAAGCACACTGACCGACGGACTGCCGACTGGTGGTAAAGAAACTTATAATTCGAAGATTATGGTAGGAAAGCCGTTTAAGATTATTCGTTTCTCTGTTCCGGAAAATGCGACAGGAGGTAATTTCTTCGTATGGAGTGAATTTGGAATGAAGGTTTTCTAGACTTTATTTCCCAGACATAAGTCTTTTGTTATTAAAGGCGGAAGTATGGTTCATTAGATTCCATATTTCCGCTTTCTTTGTAATTGTTCTATGAAATAATCAAATGCTGTAACTTGAAAAATACTTACCCTTTCTTCTGCTTCTTATACTCCCTCGGTGACATCCCCATCACCTTGCTGAATAGCCGGGAGAAATAATAGGTATCTTCTATCCCTATCTTATAACAGATCTGGTTTACCTTCATATCCGTAAAGTCCAGTAGCTGGCAAGCCTGTTGTATCTTCAGTTGGTTGAAATAAGTCAGGGGGGCATATCCGGTACGTTTGCTGAACAGGACGGAAAAATGGGAAGGGGAATAGCCTATATGGGTTGCCAGGTCTGCTAATGTTATTTTCTTTTCCAGGTTTTCTTTCATATAATGGATGGCAGCGGTAACGATATCGTTCTGATCCGATTCGTTACGGGCTGCTTCACGATATTGTTGGAGATAGCGTAAAGAACCTAAGTAATAATGAAAAGCAGAACAGGCATACAATAAGTTTTCATGGCTGTATCCCATCTCCAATGTGCGGAATATCTCTTCGAAAAGATCATTCCGGTTACTGATCCGGGACTGGACGCTCGGTTTTATTTCGATCGGACGGCTGGCCTGACCGGCAAAGTAAGAGGCCAGCTTCCCCTTGAAATGTATCCAGTAAATGGTCCAGGGATTCGTATCATCCGAACCGTAGGCATGCGTGACTCCGGCTGGCAGGATAAAATACTGGTTGGCTGTGACCGTATATTCCTGGTCGCCGCAACGGAACCATCCGGCTCCCTCTATACAATAAATGAAGACGAACTGGCAGATCGGCTCTTTCCGTTCACGGAAATGATGCAGGGCCTTCGGGTAATAACCGATGTCCGTAATGTGCAGGATCGATGAAAGCGCGTCTTTCTCCATTTCTTGTATAATAGATTGGGGTAATACAAGGGCCCGTTCTCCGCTAAAACCGTCTTTGAGTTTGATCATGGTACTGGATTTATAGATATGCACAAAGATATGTTATTTATATTATATCTTGTTGTTTTTGGAATGTAAATCGAAAGATTGTCCATCTCTAAGCCAGTTTTATCTATTTCACTATTAACCGGAAACCTGTTTCTTTGCACCATAACTTTAATACTAATGTCATGAAGCGAACAACTGCTTACTTATTACTTATTTGCCTGGTCTCAGCTATGGGCGGATTATTATTCGGTTACGACTGGGTAGTGATCGGAGGTGCCAAGATATTTTATGAACCCTTTTTCGGACTTGAAGGCTCTGCCGCTCTTCGTGGGTGGGCGATGAGTAGTGCCCTGATCGGTTGCCTCGCCGGTGCGTTGCTTTCCGGTGAATGGAGTGATAAGTACGGACGAAAAAAGATGTTGATTATCGCTTCTTTCCTTTTTGTACTGTCTGCCTACGGAACGGGGGCGGTCGACAGTTTTAACTGGTTTATCATTTATCGTATAGTCGGTGGATTCGGTATCGGTATCGCTTCGAACATTTCGCCGGTATATATTGCTGAGGTCGCTCCGGCCTCTGTCCGGGGAAAGTTTGTTTCCCTGAATCAGCTGACGATTGTTTTGGGTATCCTGATGGCGCAGTTGGCTAACTGGCAAATCGGAGAGTACTTTACACAGGGGGGGGAAACGTTGAGTGCCAACAGTATCGAGTGGGCCTGGCGATGGATGTTCTGGGCGGAACTGATTCCGGCCGGATTGTTCTTTATCCTTTCTTTTATTATTCCTGAAAGTCCGCGCTGGCTGGCAACCGTGCAAAAGACGACTCAGGCACGGGCTATCCTACTACGTATCGGTGGAGAGCAATATGCCGATCAGACATTGGACGAACTGGCGCAACTGACCGATAAGAAAGAAGAAAAAGTAAACTGGGGAGCTCTGTTAAAGCCGGGTGTTCGGAACGTGCTCATTATCGGAATCGTATTAGCGATCTTCCAGCAATGGTGCGGTATCAATGTGATCTTTAATTATGCTCATGAAATCTTTTCGGAAGCCGGTTATGCGGTGTCGGATGTCTTGATGAATATTGTAGTGACAGGGGTGACTAATGTGATCTTTACTTTTGTTGCCATCTATACGGTTGACAAATGGGGTAGACGAAGCCTGATGTTTGTTGGTTCGGCAGGACTAGCTGTTATCTATGGAATATTGGGAACCTGCTATTTCTTTGAAGTAAGCGGTTGGCCGATGCTTCTGCTGGTAGTGATGGCGATTGCCTGCTATGCTATGTCTCTTGCACCGGTGGTTTGGGTGGTTCTTTCCGAGATATTCCCTGTAAGGATACGCGGGATGGCAATGGCTATCTCCACATTCTTCCTGTGGGCGGCCTGCTTCCTGCTGACTTATACTTTCCCGATATTGAATGAAGCGGTGGGTGCTTCCGGAACCTTCTGGTTGTATGGTGCCATCTGTTTGAGCGGATTCTTCTTTATACGTGCAAAACTTCCTGAAACAAAAGGAAAAACATTGGAAGAACTGGAAAAAGAATTAACAAAATAAATATACTGAAATGACTGAAAATGTAAAAGTGTGGGAAGAAGATATCCTTCTTCCTACTTACGGTATTGGCAAAGCCGAAAAGAATCCGATGTTCCTGGAGAAGCGTGTTTACCAGGGAAGTAGCGGAGTGGTGTATCCTTATCCGGTAGTGGAAAAGATTGAAGATACCTGCGAAGAAAAGAGTTATCATGCTGTTTATCTTGAAAACGAATATATCAAAGTTATGATCCTCCCGGAGCTGGGCGGACGTGTACAGATGGCATACGATAAAATCAAAAACCGCCATTTCATCTATTATAACCATGTGATTAAACCGGCTTTGGTCGGTTTGACCGGTCCGTGGATTTCTGGTGGAATCGAGTTCAACTGGCCGCAACATCATCGTCCGAGTACGTTCCTGCCGATCGATTATACGATCGAACGTTGTGCCGATGGCAGTGCCATCGTTTGGGTGAGCGAGCGTGAACGTATGTTCCATCAGAAAGGGATGGCCGGTTTTACCCTTCGTCCGGGACGGGCTGTCCTGGAGATTCAGGGAAAACTGTATAACCCGACACCGATACCGCAGACTTTCCTTTGGTGGGCGAATCCGGCTGTGGCCGTAAATGATGCCTATCAATCGGTGTTCCCTGCCGATGTAAATGCCGTGTTCGATCATGGTAAACGTGATGTGTCACGCTATCCGATTGCTACCGGTACTTACTATAAGATGGATTATTCGGCAGGAGTGGATATTTCCCGTTATAAGAATATCCCTGTTCCTACCTCTTATATGGCAATCCGTTCCAACTATAATTTTGTGGGAGGATATGAGAATGATACCCGTGCCGGTGTGCTTCACGTGGCAAACCATCATATCTCGCCGGGTAAGAAGCAATGGACCTGGGGTAATGGCGATTTCGGACAGGCCTGGGATCGTAACCTGACAGATTCCGACGGCCCTTATATCGAACTGATGACCGGTGTTTATACCGACAATCAGCCTGACTTCACCTGGCTTCAGCCTTATGAAGAAAAAACGTTTACCCAATACTTCATGCCTTATCGCGAACTGGGTGTGGTGAAGAATGCCTCTTCCGACCTTCTGATGAACCTGGAACCCGATGGAAAGGGCGCTTTATTAAAAGTTTTCGCTACGTCCGTGCAGAATGATTTGCATATTGTCGTGGAGAAATCCGGAGAGGTTTGTCTGGATATTACCCGTGATATTACTCCCGAAAATATACTGGAGGAATTTGTTCCGGTTGCAGATTTGTGCGATGTGAAAGTCTGTATCCGTAACGCAAAAGGGAAGCAGATGTTATACTGGGAACCGGAACCCGATGTGATTAAGGAAGTACCCGAACCCGCCAAAGCGGCTCTTGACCCGAAAGATGTGCGTACCACCGAACAGCTGTATCTGACAGGCTTACATCTGGAACAATACCGCCATGCCACTTATTCGGCAACTGATTATTATGAAGAAGCACTTCGCCGTGATGCGACCGATGTACGTAATAATAATGCGATGGGATTGTGGTTGATTCGTAAAGGTCAGTTTGCCAAGGCAGAACCTTATCTGCGACAGGCGGTGAAAACACTGACGGAACGTAATCCGAATCCTTATGATGGCGAGCCATTATATAATCTGGGTCTTTCTTTGAAATATCAGGGGAAAACAGAAGAAGCATATGACTTTTTCTATAAAGCCTGTTGGAATGCAGCCTGGCAGGATGCCGGCTACTATTCCCTGGCTCAGTTATCGGCAGCACGCGGGGATTGGGAAGAGGCTCTCTATGAAATAGATAAATCTTTACTTCGCAACTGGCATAATCTGCGGGGACGCCATTTGAAAGCGGCTATCCTTCGCCATCTGGGACGGAAGGATGAGGCACTGGCTTTGATTGAGGATTCCCTGCGTATCGACCGTTTTAATTTCGGTTGTGGTTTTGAAAAATATCTGATTACCGGAGTTGAGGCTGACCTGAAAGAATTGCTCGCTCTGATGCGTCCGGAGGCCCATAATTATGAAGAACTGGCCTTGGATTATGCATCTGCCGGCTGTTGGGAGGAAGCATTGATGGCGGCTGAAACGGCTATCGGCCAAAATGTTTCGGGACAGACTATGCTTCATTATTATAAAAGCTGGTTCCTGATTCAACTGGATCGTAAAGAAGAGGCTCTGGCAGCTATCCGTGAAGCGGAACAGCAATTGCCTGATTGTTGTTTCCCGAATGTATTGGAGGCAATTCTTGCTCTACAGTCTGTTATCGGGTTTGCAACAGAAACTCCGAAAGCCTTGTATTATCTGGGTAATTTGTGGTACGACAAGCGTCAGTATCCGGAAGCAATCACCTGCTGGGAGACTTCCATGCAGCAGGATGATACCTTCCCGACCGTCTTGCGTAACCTTTCCCTGGCTTATTTCAATAAGCTGAATAGGCAGGAAGAGGCGGTTACTCTGCTTGAAAAGGCTTTTGCGCTCGATATGACGGATGCCCGTATCCTGATGGAGCTCGATCAGTTGTATAAACGCCTGAATTGTTCGCATGAAGATCGTCTGGCTTTCCTTAAAAAGCATAAAGACATAGCTTTCCAGCGTGATGACCTGTATCTGGAATTTGTCACCTTACTGAATCAACTCGGACAATATGAAGAAGCAATCCGTATGATCGATGCCCGTAAGTTCCATCCGTGGGAAGGGGGAGAAGGCAAGGTCCCGGCACAATACCAGCTGGCTCGTGTAGAATTAGTAAAGCAGTTATTAGCTGAAAAGAAATATGAAGAAGCTCTGGCCTTGATTGAGGAATGTTTCATCTATCCGCATAATCTGGGCGAAGGCAAACTATATGGTGCACAGGAAAACGACTTCAATTATTATAAAGCCTGTGCTCTGTCCGGCTTGGGACGTAAAGAAGAAGCGATGGAATTATTCCTGGCCGCCAGCATCGGAAACAGCCAACCGGCTGCCGCTATGTATTATAACGATCAGAAACCGGATAAGATATTCTATCAGGGACTGGCTTTACGTAAGTTGGAACGTGAAGAAGAAGCTCGCGGACGCTTTAATAACCTGATTTCTTATGGCGAAAAGCATCTGTATGATGTATTTAAGATGGATTATTTCGCTGTATCCTTACCTGATTTACAGATATGGGAAGACGATATGAATAAAAAGAACCGTATCCATTGCAATTACCTGATGGCATTAGGCCACCTGGGATTAGGTAATAACGAGAAAGCAATGAAATATTTCGATATCGCTGCCGAAATGGATAATAACCATCAGGGAGTTCAGATACATCAGAAGATGATCTGATCTTTTCCGATGGCATGAACAGTGCTTTTCATAGTGTATGAACAGTACTGTTCACGGTATATGAACAACGTTGTTCGTGCTATCGGAACAGCATTGTTCATGCCTCTTGAAAAAACTGGTTTTTTATAGCATTTTCGGAGATACTCATTTAAAGAAGAAATAATAAATATGTTGAAAGTTTTTTTATCTATATGTATAACACTGATGTTGCTGACTTCTTGCCAAAAGCCATCGTCAGAGATTTCTTTGGCAGGCAAGTGGCAGTTTGCCATGGACAGTACGGATGTCGGGATAACGGAGAAATGGTTTGAACGTTCATTTTCGGATAAAATACAGCTGCCCGGAACGACTGATGAAGCGGGATACGGCATTCCGAATACGCTTCCCCCTTCAGTGGAGAAGCCGCAGATTCTTCATCTGACTCGTAAAAACAGTTATGTCGGTCCGGCCTGGTATTCGCGGGAAGTATCCATTCCATCGGATTGGGAGGGGAAGTCTATAGAACTAAAACTCGAACGTGTTATCTGGCAAACTTCTGTTTGGGTAGATGATAACCCTGTGCAGGGGAGTTGTGAAAGCCTGATAAGTCCGCATCGATTCGATCTGACCGGTTATCTGACGCCCGGTAAGCACAAACTGACGATTCGTGTGGACAACAGGAAACAACATGATATTACTGTAAACGATATGGCACATGCTTATACCAACGAAACACAGATTATGTGGAACGGTATAATCGGCGATATCTCTCTGATAGCAAAAGAAGCCCTTTCCATCGAAGATTTGCAGGTTTATCCGGACGTATCAGGTAAACAAATCCGTATAAAGGGAAAAGTTTCCAATACGGGTGAAGCTACAGAAGGTTCGCTCTCGGTAAAGGTGGAAAATCAAAAAAGTGGATTGGTCGTATCTGCCATTAAACAAAAAGTGGATTTTCAATCAGGCGAAAACCTTGTAAATCTAACCTGTTCAATGGGGGACTCGATAGAAATGTGGAATGAGTTTAACCCCGTTTTATATAAAGTGGATTTAGAGGTGAATGCAGGTTCGGTTAAAACGGAAAGGAGTACAAAGTTTGGCATGCGCGAATTCAGCCGGAATCAATCGGACCTGCTATTGAACGGAAATAAGGTCTTTCTGCGAGGTACACTCGAATGTTGTATCTTCCCGCTGACCGGACGTCCTCCGATGGAACCGGAAGGATGGAAGAAAGTGTTCCTTACGGCTCGCGAATGGGGATTGAACCATCTGCGTTTCCATTCCTGGTGTCCGCCCGAAGCCGCTTTCCAGGTGGCAGATTCATTGGGATTCTATTTACAGGTAGAGCTTCCGCTATGGTCGGTAAAAGTGGGAGAAGATTCTCATACAAACGACTTCCTGTATGCTGAAGCTGACCGTATACTTGCAGAGTATGGCAATCATCCCTCTTTCTGTTTCTTCAGCCTGGGGAATGAACTGCAACCGGATTTTGAATTCTTATCGCGATTGTTGAAGCATACCAAAGAACAGGCCCCGAGACATTTATATACAACCACTTCTTTTACATTTGAAAGAGGACATGGTGACTGGCCTGAACCGGATGACGATTTCTTTATCACGCAATGGACTAAGAAAGGTTGGGTACGTGGCCAGGGGGTATTCGATTCCCAGTCTCCTTCGTTCGACAAGGACTATATCGCTTCTGTCGAAGGAATGAATGTTCCGCTTGTTACTCATGAGATCGGGCAATATTCTGTTTTTCCTAACCTGAAAGAGATAGATAAATATACCGGAGTCCTGGATCCTTTAAACTTTAAAGGCGTAAAGCAGGAACTGGAGAAAAAAGGCTTATTGGATAAGGCTGACGATTACCTGAAAGCATCCGGTTATCTGGCGGCTATCTTATATAAAGAAGAGATTGAACGTGCGATGAAAACGGCAGGTTGCAGCGGTTTCCAGTTATTGGACCTGCATGACTTCCCGGGGCAGGGAACTGCTTTAGTCGGATTGCTGGATGCCTTTTGGGATAGCAAAGGTGTAACTGATGCAGAAACATTCCGTCAGGCCTGCTCGCCGGTAACACCTCTGGTTCGTTTCCCGAAAGCAGTTTATACGAGTGGGGAATCTTTTACGGCGTCTGTCGAAGTTGCTAATTTCACAGATAAAGAACTGAAAGATCAGTCTGTTTCCTGGATACTGAAAGATGAAAAGGGAAAAGAAATAGGAAAAGGCATGATGTCCTGCCCTTCGCTGTCAATCGGGTTGAATAGATTGCCGGAAGCGATTACCTGTCCGTTGGCGCAGCAGGAAGCAGCTCGGTTACTCCTGTCCGTTGCTTTGGATAATACTCCCTATAAGAATGAATGGAGTATTTGGGTATATCCGTCCCAATTGAATCCGGTGAAGGATGATGTCGTTGTTACCCGTGATTTACGGGAAACTCAGAAGGCGCTTGCCGATGGAAAGAAGGTTTTATATAATCCGGACTATAAAAAGATAGAAGGGTTGGAAGGTAAATTTGTCCCTGTATTCTGGAGTCCGGTTCATTTTCCGAAGCAGGCAGGTTCGATGGGAATCCTTTGTGATGCGTCCCATCCGGCATTCGCCCATTTCCCGACAGGCAATTATACCGATTGGCAATGGTGGTCGCTGCTGAAGCAATCAAAAACGATTGTTATGGATACTTTGCCGTCCGTGACCCCTTTGGTGGAAGTTGTCGATAACTTTGCTAATAACCGCCGTTTGTCAAACCTGTTTGAAGCAAAAGTAGGTGAAGGAAAATTGCTTTTCTGCTCAATGGATATATTGTCGGACTGGGAACAGCGTCCGGAAGCCCGGCAGTTGTATTTTAGTTTGCTTGAATATATGAAAAGTGATTCGTTTGATCCGTCAAGTGCGATGGAATCGGATGTTTTGGCTCAATTGTTTAAATCCGGCCTCTCTTCGGGAGCAAGTAATCCGGAAGATATTTATTGATTAATGTAAAGATGTAACTTATGAAGAAGCTGTTTATCGTATTATTTGCTTTAATGGCAGGGATGACTTGGGCACAGCAATCTCCTGTTACTGCCGGCAGCGACGGAAAGTCGTGGACATTGGCAACACGTTCTTTTATCTATCAGATCCGTGTTTCGGATCAGGGAAAGGTGAATATGTTCTATTTTGGCGATAAAAGTCAGAATCCGGACATGCTACGGAATCCGCTGGGAGAAGAAATAACTGTCCGTGGCGGTTATTCTGCTACGACACCGATGCTGGAAGCCGTTTTTAAAGACCGGGTAAGGGATATAGAACTCACTTACGAAGGGTCGGAAATGCTGACGCAGGATGGGTATGCCACATTGGTTATCCGTCAGAAGGATAACTATTATCCGTTGGCTGTTACCGAATATATCCGTGTTCTGCCGGAATACGATTTGCTTGAGAAATGGGTAGAAATAAAGAATACCGGAAAGAAAGGGAATATTGAAATAGAAAATGCCCAGTCCGGAACGTTCTTTCTTCCGAAGAACGCTTATGAGCTGACGCATCTGTCCGGCAGATGGGGCTATGAATATCAAATGAATGTAACCAAACTGACACAGGGATTGAAGACGATTCAGACAAAAGACCTGCGTTCGTACGGTTCCTCTTTCTTTGCAATCAGACCCGAAGGCGAACAGGAGGAGACTTGCGGCGAAGTATGGTTCGGCTCGTTACAATATAGTGGTAACTGGCGGATGGACTTTGAGAAATATGCTCCCGGCGAAGTTCAGGTTACCGGAGGAATAAATTTCTGGGACCAGTTATTGGTTCTACAGCCCGGAAAGAGTTTTACCACTCCTAAAATGATGATCGGATATACCAACCGGGGGATGGAAGGTGTTTCGCAGAACCTGGCTTCGTTTACCCGTGAGAAAGTTCTGTATCCTTCTCATCGCGATCAGGTTCGTCCGGTTTTATATAACAGCTGGTATGCTACCACTTTTGATGTGAATGAAGAACATCAGCTGGCTTTGGCAAAGATCGCAAAAGATTTGGGCGTTGAAGTCTTTGTTATTGACGACGGTTGGTTTAAAGGGCGTATCAACGATAAAGGCGGTCTGGGTGACTGGACGGTCGATAAGAATAAATTCCCTAACGGTTTGCAACCGATGATCGAGAAAATCAATGCTCTGGGACTGGATTTCGGTATCTGGATAGAGCCGGAAATGGTAAATCCGAACAGTGACCTGTACCGCCAGCATCCCGACTGGGTGTTCCATTATCCGAACCGTACCCGGCATGAAACCCGTAACCAGTTGATGCTGAATCTGGCACGTGAAGATGTCTATCAGTATTTATATAGCTGCTTCTCTACGTTGTTACGTGAAAACAATATCAAGTTTATCAAATGGGATATGAACAGAGGGGTGACGGAACCTGGATTCCTGTCGGCTCCGACCGATGAACAGCGGGCCGTTCGTATTAAATATATCGAGAACCTGTACCGTTTGTTTGAAACATTGCGTGCGGAATTTCCGGAAGTATGGTTTGAAAATTGTGCCGGAGGTGGCGGTAGGGTAGACTTGGGTATGATGGCCCGTACCGATTTCTGCTGGGCAAGCGACAATACCGACCCGGTGGAACGTACGTTCATCCAGTATTCTTTCCTGAATGCTTTCCCGTCTAATTCTATGATTAGCTGGGTGACGCAGGAAGATTGGCATAACCAGAGGCATCCGCTTGAATTTAAGTTCGATGTATCCCTGTGCGGTGTCCTGGGTGTTGGTTATGATATTACGAAATGGTCTGATAAGGAAAAAGATGTTGCCCGTGAGAAGATTGCTCTTTATAAAGAAATCCGTGAAACAGTTCACAAAGGTGATCATTACCGTCTGATATCGCCTTACGAGCATAACCGGAGCGTACTCCAGTTCGTCAATAAACCAAAATCCGAATCAGTTGTGTTTGTGTATAATCTGGCGGAATATCCGGATAATGCCATACCGGAAACCAAACGTTCTAAAAAGGTAAAGCTGCGTGGTCTGGAACCTGATGCCTCTTACCGGATTGAAGGTATGGATGGTCTTTATGCCGGTCGTCAGTTAATGAATATCGGAGTGGAATTTCCCTTGTACGGAGCATTCAAAAGCCGTATATTTAAGATTGTAAAACAATAATACATGGTTTGTCAGATGAATTTATTGTCTGCATCAGCATTCAGCGGAGAGGGTTCAACCTCTTCCGCTGAACTGGTTACACTAAAGAACCGTAATGGCCTTGTCGCCCAATTCACCAATTATGGTGCCCGTTGGGTGAGTATGTGGACACCCGACCGTGATGGCTGTATGGGGGATATTCTCCTTGGTTTCGATACGCTCGACGGCTATTTGACGTCAGGCGAGCAATATCATGGTGCGATAGTGGGCCGTGTCTGCGGACGAATTAATAATGCCCGTTTTACCTTAGAGGGACAAGAGTTTTTACTGGCTTCCAATGATGCCTATGGAAAACCTGTCCGCAATCATTTGCACGGTGGAATGGCCGCTTTTCACAATCGTTTCTGGAAATCCCGCCTGTTTGTCACTCCTTCCGGAGAGGAAGCTGTTGAATTTACAACCTGTTCCCCAAACGGGGAAGAAGGCTATCCGGGAAACCTCGAAGTAAAGGTGACTTACTTGCTGAAAGATAATAATACCCTGCGGATGGAGTGCGAAGCAACAACCGACCGCCTAACACCTGTCAATCTCACGAATCATGCTTTCTTTAACCTGCAATCATCTTCTGGTATTACGGATAAAAAGAATGTTTTATCTCACAATCTAACCCTGAATGCTTCCGCTATCATTGAATGTGATAATGAATTAATCCCTACGGGCCGGTTATTACCTGTAAACGGTACCTTGCTGGATTTCCGTTTGCCCCACACTATTGCTTCGTCTTTGACAGAAGAACATTCACAAATACAAAAAGGCAAAGGTTTTTCCCTGGCGTATGCTCTGGACGGAGAAAGTGGTGGAGAATTGAATTTTGCTGCTTGTTTATCAGATGAAATCAGCGGAAGAAAGATGGATATTTATACAAATCAACAATCTGTGCAGGTATATAACGGTTATTTTATGGACGGAACGGATATTGGAAAGGGGGGTACTCCTTATTATGCCAGTGCCGGTATCGCTATCGAAACCCAGGGATATCCGGATGCTCCGAACCAGCCGTCTTTCCCCTCTATCTTGATTGATAAAGTGGAAAAGTACCGGCATATCACTGAGTATTGTTTTCTTTCGGATTGAAATTTACCCTTACTTTGTTCCTTTTGAGCGCACAATTTACCCTTACTTTGTGCCGTTTGTATGCAGGACCTTATCACCAGGAAGAAATTAAGATTTCCGAAAGCAAGAGTTTTACTCTTATAAATATGCCGTATTGTCTAACAGGTATGTTGTCTGCTTATATTGAGTCGTATATGGCTATTAAGGAACGCGGATGACGCTAGCTTCCGCGTTCCTTAATTGTTTTTATAAGCCTAATTTTGTTTTGATAGCCTTCGGGATCGCGTCTTTATGAACCATTACATAAATGGTTTTGGCGCGGACGAAGCTTTCCGACATATTCAGGTAGCCACCGAATTTGTTACGGTCTGTGCCCCATGAATTTTTGGTGATGTAGTACTTGGTGCCGTTCTGGTCCTTGGCGATACCGGTCAGATGCATCAGATGGTCATCGGTAGTCACGAATGCTTCGAAACCTTCCTGACGGACTTCTGGGGTTACTTTTACTTCCGGATACGGCTGTTCGAACTTGTATACTTCTTCCAGGCGCTCTTTCTCGTCCATCTTTTCGAAACGGGCACGGTCGGTATTCGAAAGGTCTTCCACCTTCTTTACTTCCGGGTTGATGGCTACGCCATTCTTAAAGGAGAAGCCTTTTTCGCTGACATCACCGTCCCAGCATACGGTGAAACCGTTGTTCAGGGCATAATCGACTGTCTCGATCATTTCGTCGAGCGGCAGGTTGTACATGAGCTGATGTTCCCAGTTGTCCGGTACTTCGATGTCGAATTTTACGTAATACGGATGATGGGTGAAGCTCGTCAGTTCGATGTAATCGTCCATATTCAGTCCCAGGGATTCAGCAAATGTCTTGGGAGTATATTCTTTCCCTTTGTAAGTGAATGTAGCCGGAAGCTGTCCCAGGTAGGTATCGAACAGGTTTTGTATCAGTTTGTCGTATTCAGGGCTGCGTTTCTTATTTTTTACCGCAACATCAGCGATAGCTTTCATATATTGAACCATTTCGCTGTGATTGTGGCGTTCGGAATTGTAGTTGATCCCTTTGTAAACCTCTTCGGGAACGATTCCTACCTGACGGTATGCATTTTTAAAAGTATGTGCCAGACTGCCTTGTCCGATATTTCCTTCGCCACGTCGCAGGTAATTATCCTGTAACTGGTTCATATATTTCTGGCGTACGATGAACATTTCAGAGAGGTCGTATTCTCCCTTTCCCATGCGTAATAACTCCGATTCCATAAATGAGGTGGTGGCGAAACACCAGCAAGTACCGGTGGCTGCCTGATTTTTTACCGGGGTAGCCGGAACTGTCACGACTTCGGTAAACTGATAGCCTTGGGCGAATGCGCTGAGTGCGGAAAGTAGCAAGGCGCAGGATATAAATAATGCTTTCATAAAATATGATTTAATAGTTTGTAATCGTTATTTAGAAACCTCGTGCAAACATTTTCCAGAACTCGTCAGCCATTTCGCGCCAGCGTTGCATGGCGGCGCCGGCAAAGTCGGAAGTATAGCCGGTCAGATAAGCATTTGCAGCTTCATCGCCTTTCGTTTGTTGGATTTGTTTGTATTGAGCTTCAACAAAAGGTAATTCTGTTTGTCCTTTTTCTTCGAAATGGGCGATGGCTGTTTGCATTTTCTCTTTTGTCAGTCCCCAGCGTACAGTTGCCAGTTTATTGGCTTCGCGGAACGACCAGATGGCGGCATCGGTACGATGGCGATGCTGTCCGCAGATACCGAAACTCGGAGGAAGTGCGGTGGAACCGGAGAAAACAGGAATACGCGGGCTCTGTCCCGGATTGTCGAAAGACAACCAGGCAACCCCTCCGACTGCATCAGGCAGCCAGTTTCGTAACTGGATAACATGGGAGTAAGAACATTGGGGAACGGCTACCAAACGGTTGCGGTCGACCGTCCTGGGTTTTACTTCATTCAACATATTGATCATATCGGTCGTCATCCAGGGATTGGCGGCCGGACTGGTGATAGAATCTTTATCCGAACTGTCTTTCTTTTTGGATGGGACTTTCAGATTTTTGGTTGTATCCCAGTCTGTCCCTTCATAGGTTGCACGCAAAAGCGCCATTACATCGGTTACGGCTACCTGCTTATCCGGTTTTACGCTCAATGGCAGTTCTTCCGAATCATACGATAGCTTCAGGGAAGGAGCAAGGCTGTTCAGGATAAAGAACTCACGCAGGCTAAACGATTTCAGTTCGCCGAAATAATTCCCTCCGCTGTAAGCCTTCCAGAAACGGAACGGTTCCTTCCCATCCCAGAATCCCATCTTTTTGGCAACATCGAAGACATTGGCGGACGCCATATAATTGTCTTTATCCTTTAAATCCAAAGTAGATATGCGGGAGATATTAGCCGATACACTGACATGGTCGTCCGGAATGCGGACAGCTGCCCAGACACCGCCGATTTTGTCCGGCCCTTCACCGAAGACTTCAAATATCCAGACTTCATCCGGGTCGGCAATTGTCAGACATTCGCCGGAATCGCCATAGCCGTGTTCTTTGACCAGTTCACCGATCAGGCGAATGGCATCGCGGGCAGTCGTGCAGCGTTGAAGAGCGATCTTTTCCAACTCTTCGATCATGAACATGCCTTTCTTGTTAATCAGTTCTTTCCGTCCGGAAATGGTCGTTTCGCCGATGCCCAGTTGTTTTTCGTTGAGGCAAGGGTAGGAGGTATTCAAAAACTGATAGGTGGAACGGGCCTGCGGGATGGTTCCTTTTAACTCGACGTTGGTCTGGTCGCCCGGATATTCCGTATGCATCCGTCCGTTCCGGATGGCGACGGTCGTGTCGCGGTCATAGGTGGCGGCCGGAACAATATCCATCCAGGTACGGTAATTTCCGTCGCAAGTGTGGCTGGTCATTACCGAGCCGTCGGCAGAGGCTTTCTTGCCGACCATAATACTAGTGCAACTTTCCGGTGTGTTGACCGGTAGGGCATATTCAATCTCCTGCGCAGTTGTGATCAGACAGTGGCAGATAAGTGTAAGAGTAAAGAGAAACAATCTGTTCATGTGTTTGTCATTTGATTTAATGGCTAAAGATACAAACTGTATCGGAATAATTGCATATATTTGCCCAAATCTAAGGTGTGTACGATAACATAACAATTATAATCCCATGAGAAAACTATTATCTATTGTAGTATTGCTGGCTTTTCTTGCTTTGCCGGCATTTGCACAACTTGCTTTGTTCCCCACACCGGCGAAGGTTTCGGGAGGCAAAGGATCGTTTACAATCGGCCCGGCTTCCCCGATCAGCGGGAATGGCGGATATGCCGATGAATTGGCTAAAAAACTACAGTCTGAACTAAAAGGACTGGGTTTATCAGGAACACCTTCCAAAGGCACGGTTCGGCTGGTATTGGATGAAAAACTGAAAATGCCGGACGAGGCTTATTCATTAACAGTCAGTCAGGAATCCGTTTTACTGGAAGCCTCTTCGGAATCCGGCCTGTTCTATGCGAAAGAGGCCCTGAAACAACTGGCCCGTTTTGGAAAAGGAACAGTGAGAGCTTGTAAGATCACAGATCAGCCCCGTTATGGCTGGAGAGGTTTTATGCTGGATGAAAGCCGTCATTTCTTCGGTAAGGAGAAGGTGAAACAATATCTGGATATTATGGCTTCTCTCCGTATGAATATTTTCCACTGGCATTTGACCGACGAACCGGGCTGGCGTATCGAGATCAGGAAATATCCGAAGCTGACCTCTGTCGGTGCTATCGGTAACTGGCATGATCCGGAGGCTCCGGCTAAATTTTATACCCAGGAAGAGATAAAGGAAATCGTAGCTTATGCTGCAGAACGTCATATTATGGTAGTACCGGAATTCGATATGCCCGGACATGCTACCGCTGTCAGCCGTTCTTATCCGGAACTGTCCGGTGGCGGCGAAGGCAAATGGGACGGTTTTACTTTCCACCCCTGCAAGGAGACGACCTATCAGTTTATCAGCGATGTTCTCGATGAAATCGTCTCTTTATTCCCTTCTCCATATATCCATATCGGTGGGGATGAGGTTCATTACGGTAACCAGAGCTGGTTTACCGATCCCGAAATCCAGCAGTTCATCAAAGATAAAGGATTGCAGAATGAAACCGGACTGGAGCACTATTTCGTGAAACGCGCAGCCGATATTGTAGCCTCTAAAGGTAAAACCATGATCGGTTGGGACGAAATCATCGATGCCGGTGTTTCTCCCGATAAAGCAATTGTGATGTGGTGGCGTCATGACCGTAAACACCAGCTGGTAAAAGCGCTGGAGAATGGTTACAATGTGATTATGACACCGCGCCGTCCGTTTTATGCAGACTTTGTCCAGTATGGCGAACATAAGGTGGGCCGTCTGTGGAACGGTTATAATGCGATCGAAGATGTCTACCGTTTCCCGGAACCTATTATTCACCTGACGAAAGATTATGAAGACCAGGTGATGGGCTTACAGTTCTCATTGTGGACGGAACGTGTGGCAGATGAGAAACGTCTGGACTTTATGACTTTCCCCCGCCTTGTCGCTGTTGCCGAAGATGGCTGGACACCTGCCAAGGCAAAAGAATGCAGTCTCTTTATGAAGAAGTTGCCTGTTTTCCTGCAATATCTGGATTCATTAGGTATCTATTACTTCAATCCGTTTGATCCGGCTTCGACTCCTGAGCCGAATGCTCCGGAAAAAGAAGATGTGTTGCAGAATGGTTGATCTGAAATAAAAAGAAGGGACGGAATCTATTACGATCCGCCCCTTCTTTTTGTTATCTATAATTATAGATTAATATCTTTTCTTACGGGCATTGCGGTCTGACGTTTCACGTCTCCACGGTTTTTCGTTGTTGCGTCTGTCGGTTGTGCTGCCGCTGAAACCACCGTCGCGTTTGCCTTTATAGCCACCGCCACCCTTATAACCGCCTCTGGAGCCACTGCCACCGCGTGAGTTATTTCCTCCACGGCTGAATCCTCCACCCCGGCTGCTTCTGCCTTCGCCTTTGCCCTGCGCAGGCTCAACGGAGATACGGCGTCCTTCGATCTCGAAACCGTTCATGCTGTCCATTACGCGCTGTGCTTCGCCTTCCTCTACTTCGAAGAATGAGAAGTTGTCGCGCAGGTCGATCTTGCCGATGCGAACCTTACCCGGTACGCATTTGTTGACCAGTTCGATCAGTTGGTTCGGATATAAGCCGTCTGATTTGCCGAAGTTCAGGAAGAAGCGTGAGAAACCTTCTTCTGCATTGTGGGCACGGCGTTCGCCGCGTTCTGCACGGTCAAGACGGGCCGAACGTTCGTCTACTTCCTGTATCTCGTCAGCATCTTTATAATAGTCGATCATACGGTTGAATTCCAGCGAAACAACACGTTTGATGATGTCTTCCTTGTCCAGCCATTCCAGTTTACGATAGATCTGCGGCATCAGTGTTGCGATCTCTTCTTCGTCCACCTTCACTTTTTCGATCTGGTCGACGAGGTTGAAAAGCTGCTTTTCACAGATGTCGTGTCCGGTCGGCATTTCACCTTTTTCGAATTTCTTCTTGATGATATTCTCGATCAGACGTATCTTACCTTTTTCCTTTACGTGGCAGATGGAAATAGAAATACCAGTCTTGCCGGCACGACCTGTACGGCCACGGCGGTGAGTATAAGATTCTACTTCATCAGGTAAACCGTAGTTAATTACGTGAGTCAGGTCATCCACGTCCAGTCCGCGGGCAGCGACATCGGTAGCAACCAACAACTGAATGTTTTTAACACGGAACTTCTGCATCACATAGTCGCGTTGCGCCTGGCTCAGTTCGCCATGCAGCGAATCGGCGTTGTAACCGTCCTGTATCAGTTTGTCGGCAATTTCCTGTGTTTCCTTACGGGTACGGCAAAAAACGATACCGTAGATGTTCGGATAGAAGTCGGCAATACGCTTCAATGCCAGGTATTTATCCTGTGCACGAACCATATAGTAGATATCCTTGATATTCTTGTTACCTTCGTTTTTGTTCCCGATAACGATCTCTTTCGGATTCTTCATGTACTTCTTCATGATGCTGGCAATACCCTGCGGCATTGTAGCGGAGAAAAGTAACATGTTACGTGCGGGGGGAACCTCAGCCAGAATCGCATTGATGCTGTCGGTGAATCCCATGTTCAGCATTTCGTCCGCTTCGTCCATAATAACGTTCCGGATCGTACCCAGATCGACTGTCTTACGGTTCATCAGGTCGAGCAGGCGTCCCGGTGTCGCTACCACTACATGTACGCCACGTTTTAACGTCTTGATCTGACTTTCAATGCTGGAACCTCCGTATACCGGCAGCACCTTCAGGTTGTCGATATATTTGGAGTAATCATTCAGGTCGTCGGCAATTTGCAGACAAAGTTCCCTGGTGGGACAAAGTATGAGTGCTTGAGGCTGATATCTTGTCACATCGATCTTCTGCAGGATGGGCAGACCGAAAGCGGCTGTTTTTCCTGTTCCTGTTTGTGCCAATGCAATTACGTCGTTGTCTTCTCCCAGCAAGAAAGGAATCACTTCTTCCTGTACCGGCATGGGCGATTCGTAACCCATTTCTTGAATTGCCTTCAATATGGGGGCGGCAACTCCTAATTCTTCAAATGTTTTCAAAATGTGATATATGTGTATATAATAAATTCAGAGGGTACAAAGGTAGATAAATAATTCGGATTCACATTAATATAACATAATTTCTTTTAATGTATCCCGCTTCTTATCTGTCAGATGTAATCCTTTTGACAGATATTTGTCTACCGAGCCGTAATCTTTCCGGATCCGTTTCAGGACCAGGTCGATCAACCCTTCGTTGACAGTGACCAGCGTGGTGATCGTTTCCTGTGCGTTTGTACTCAGGTCGCGTGCCATATAGGCCAGATGTCCGATATTGATATTCTCGTTGGAAGCCATGTAATCTTTAATGATCGTTTCTTCCGGTATTCCGAGAGCAAACAGCAGTATGGCGGTCAGGTAACCCGTACGGTCTTTTCCCATCGAGCAGTTAATCAGGATCGGATAATTATCCTTATCCAGAAAAACATCGAGCGCCTTAGCGTATTGTTCGCTGTAATCAGTAACGTACTGCAAATAAGTGTCCTGCATGAACAGGATTCCGTCTCCTTTACGCATCCGGTCTTCCTGTATGCGGGCAACTACATGATCCATATTCTTTATGGGAATAGGGATGTGTACGATGTTTGCATTGGAATAACGTAGCGGACTGGCTGCTACTTCATCATTCCCGCGCAGGTCTATAACCGTTTTGATATGCAGATTGTTCAGACGGATCGAATCCCATTCGCTCAGGGAGCTGAGTTGTCCGGAACGGAATACCTGTCCCCAGCGGGTCGTTTTATGGTTGTGGGCAGTCCCGTAGCCACCGATTTCCCGTAGATTCTGGAGGCTGTCCATCGATACGGAGCGGGCACCGATCGTCTTGAAATATTTATCGTTGAAAGACAACAGGAAATATTTACGCGACATATTATCGTTGGTGATATAAGTCGTGACACCGTCTTTTATGTTGGCATATCCTGCGGGAAGAGATCTGTTGAACGATTCGGGATCGTCGGAAACATACATCTTAAGTATACCTTCCATTTGCGGTTCGGTTTCCCATTTCAGAATATAATTCCCTATATCATCGCGCAGGCAGAGCGTCCGTATTTCCGGACTGTTGGAGGAACAACCCGTTATCAACGTAACACAAGCAAACAGAGAAAAAATCTTTACTAACATCGTCTTTCTAGCATACATACATTACAAAGATAATAATTCCTGCCCTTTTTCGTACCGGAGTTAATGATATTTAAGACTACTGGCGGTATGAGGTTGCAAATTCTTTAGAAATGTAATTATCATAGCTTTGGCATACTTCAGACGCAAGGTCCATGCCGCAGCGGATAATCTTTTCCCAGGTTTCTTTGCTCATGGTCGAAAGATCATGATATCCGATATTATATTTCAATAATCCGTAAATGATACCGGCATTGAAATTATCTCCGGCACCGATAGTACTGACTGGATTGATCATGTCGGTATCGAAATGTTCGGACAATTTGCCTGTGTACAGATTCACCCCGTTTGCCCCGTGTGTGGAGATGAACCGTTCACAGTAAAATTTGATATGGTCGGCATAGACCCGTTCTACCTCTGTCTTTCTGAAAATATTGAAGAAGTCTTCGTCCGAACCACGTACGATATCTGCATATTCCAGATTTTCGAGGATGGTGGGAGTGAGGTATATCGCTTCATGGGCGTGCGCTTTCCGGAAGTTCGGATCATAATAAATGATCGCTTTCCGTTCTTTCGCATATTCCAGAAATTCAACCATCCGTTCTCTCAGAGCCGGATTCAGGGAGTAATAGGAGCCGAAAATAAAGATATCGTCCTCATTGATGACCGGTAGCGGTACTTCCAGCCGTTGTTTGGGATAATCTTTATAAAAAGTGTAATTGGCATTGTTTTCATTGTCGAGGAAAGCCAGCGATATCGGACTCTTCCCGTCCGGGAAACGGTCTACAAATTCTGTCGAGATATGATTCTCTTCCATGAATCTACGGATGATCTCACCTACATGGTCGTTGCCGACTTCGCTGATGAAAGAAACCGGGACTCCCAGACGCCCCAGCGACACCAATCCGTTGAAGACTGATCCGCCCGGCACGGCTGTGTGCGGCTGGTCGTTCTTAAAGATAATGTCGAGAATCGTCTCTCCGATGCCAATAACTTTTCTCATATAATGGGCTGTTTATAGTCTATTCGTTCTTGCTCTGTTCGCGGCTTTTCGATCCGAGGTAACCGCCGTGATGCCGTTTGGCATAGTCTTTATTGTTGAAATTGATCCTTTTCATCGTACCTACCACCAAAATATCCCCGATAACGGTCATCACCGTCGTTGAAGTGGTCGGAGTGAGTCCCAGCGGACACACTTCTTTCGGAGCACCCGTAAGCAGGCATACGTCGGCATCTTTTGCCAGCGAACTTTCCGAATTGCTGGTGATAACGATAAATTTCATGTCGGGCACCAGACCGCGTGTCAGTTCTACCAGTTCCAGCAATTCGCGTGTCTTTCCGGAATTGGAGATCAGTAACATGATATCATTGTCACGCACGATACCCAGGTCGCCATGTTGTGCTTCGCTGGGATGCAGGAAAAAGGCCGGCGTACCGGTCGAACTGAAGGTGGTAGCAATGTTCATGGCAATCTGGCCGGCTTTTCCCATTCCACTGGTAATCAGTTTTCCTCCCAGTTCGTGAACATATTTGACAATAAGAGTTACTGCTTCTTCATAGCCGGAGGTTACCGGGATATTCAGTACTGCTTCAGCCTCCTGTTGCAGGATGCAGGCGATTGCTTCGTGTGACATAGATACTTTATTAATTATACAATTATCCTAACAGTGTACAAAAATACGATTAAAAAAATCAATTCATCCCCCGTGCTTTATAAATTTTTGCCTTAGCATCATTGATACGCTGGAATTTTTCGTTGGCCGCTTTGTGGATATCTTCTCCTAAGGCAGCCACTTTGTCCGGATGATGTTTCAGGGCAAGCCGGCGATAGGCGGCACGTACTTCTTCGTTGGTTGCTTCCGGTGTTATTTCAAGAACCTTGTAAGCCTCTTCCAGCGTATTTGTTTCCAGATTAAGCATCGACTCGACCTCTCTGTCCGATAATCCCATGGATAAGGCTACTTCTTTGAGAGCTTCTATCTCTTCCGCGCATACATGCCCGTCGCTTTTGGCGATCTGGGCCAGAAAAGCCAGGAGTTGCAGGCGTTCTTCGTAACTCAGGTTGTATGCGATCTGTGTTCCGCATTCCCGGATGGTATTTTTGAAAGCCATCGGATTTTCACGATCCATGCGTTTCTGTTGTTCGAAAAGGTTCAGTAAAATCTGTTCCCCTTGGGATACGGCCATTTCTCCGAAATTTCTTCTGAGGAACTGGCGCACAAACTCCATTTCACTGTGCATGATCCGCCCGTCGGCTTTGATGATGTACGATGCCATCACGAGCATGGAGAAAAGGAAGCTGTTTCGCTGGCCCGTATATCTGTCTTCCGGGGAGGGTTCACTTTCATAACTCCTTCCGCCGTATGCCTGTCCCGCCTGATTGATCCCTTCATCAAACAAAGAGCCGAATACGATTCCGGCCAGAGCGCCCAAAGGCCCTAAAGCCATAAATCCGATAATGCCGCCGATCCATTTTCCTATTCCCATACGATTTTTGTATACTTTTCCGGCAAAGATATGAATTATTTTATTGGGATGATATATGATATGTATAAGGAGGATGAGAAACCGTTTCTTTGTTCCCGAACAAATATAAAATAGATCCCGATGTTTTTGGATTTACTATACGTACTAAACAGAATTACTACGGCAGCTAATCAATGGTTGATAACCATCAACCGATTGGCCGACAATCATCAACCGTTTGGTTCATAATTATCAACCATACGGCTGATAATTATCGGCCGCTGAAATGTAACGGTTGTCTCAATGAAGAGAATGGAGTAACTGGTTGGTAATGAAGTAATAACTTTGACAAGCGAAGATAAGGATAAAACTGCTGTGTTGCAAGAAAATTTTGCTTTCTTCAAAACCATTACGGGTTTATTTTAACCGATGAAAGGGAAACCTTGAAATTCCGCGAAAGAAATTGATTCTATCCACATATTAATGTAATATAAAATCTTATATTTGCCACATAACGAAATCGTTGATCTAAATGCTCTGAATATGAAACCGTTTAAGCAAGTTTACCTTATTATTATTGTGATTGGCCTTTTGTCTTGTCATTCAGGGCAACTCGATAAAGTATTACAGCAGGCAGATTCTCTGATGGAGAATGACCCGGATCGTGCATTGGCACTTTTATCGTCTTTCCCTCATCCGGAAACATTGAATCAGGCGGACTTTGCCGCTTATCAGCTGATGTATACGAAGGCGAAGGATAAATGTTATATGGATTTATCCTGTGATACCACCCTTATTTTAAAATCATTGGTATATTATAAAGAACAAGGCAATGCTTCTCAAAAAGGCTGGTCGAATTATTATGCAGGCCGTGTCTATGAAGAGGCCGGAAAGCTATTTGAATCCGGATTGTATTTCCTGAAAGCGGCCGAATATGCGGGGGAGATACCTGACCATCTTTTGGGGATGATGGCTAATTATTATTTGGGTGAGTTGCATGATAGGCAATATGCTTTTGATAAATCGCTGGAGGCTTATAAAACATCGTATGCTATTTACGGTCAAACTTCCGGAGAGAAATATACAGGAACTTTACTGCATGCGATTGGTTCCGAGTTTGGAATAAACGGTAATCGGGATAGTGCTTATTTTTATTTGGAGAAGGCATTGGAACTTACTCGTGAGCGGAATGATTCTGTGGAAATAGCTGCTATATATAATGATATAGGACTTTATTTGAGAGAAGATAGCCAATATCCGAAAGCAAAATATTATTTCCAGCAATCATTGTCATTTGACAATGATAGTAGTTGGACAACCATTCAAAAGATAACTTTAGCTGAAATTCATGCATATTTGAATGAGACGGATTCAGCACTTTTTTTATTGAAAGATGTGAAATCTGTCGTGGAAGCGTCAGAAGATATAGAATTACAGGCTATTTATTATTCGGCCTTGGCAGAAACGGAAGCCGCAAATAGAAAATATGAGTCTGCATATCTTAATCAAAAGCGATATGTTACCTGTGTTGATTCTATTTATCAACTTCAGCGTAAAAGTTCATTAGCTGAAACAGAGCAAATCTATAATTATATAAAGTACCAGGAAGAGAATGAAAAACTAAATGCGATACAACATAATGCTATTATTATTGGGGGAGTTGCTTTGGGTGGATTTCTCCTTCTTATTTTTGCTATTATCTGGAAAAGATGGAAGAAGAAACTGGATTTATCAAATGCAGAAGAGACAGTAGAAACCTTGCGAAAGATGGAAAAAGAAAGTCAAACATCATCCGGTTGTTCTGGAGAGAAGAAGGATAAGATGGTAAAAAAAGCATTGTTGATGCAATTAAATATAGCAAAAGTATTGGCACAATTAGACGAAAGTTCAGATGAGGACAGGACTTTCCTGGAGGAATTTAATCGTTTATTTTATAAAGGTCAGCATACGATAGGGATCAATTGGAATGAATTTTATTCGTTAGTAGATTTACTGTATGATGATTTTGTCAATAAATTGCAAGATAATTATGGGAAAATCTTACTGGAAAAAGAAATTCAACTTTGTTGTCTGCTTAAGGCAAATATGAGTACTTCTGAAATAGCTTGTATAATGGGACAAAGTATATATACGGTTCGTACACGAAAGACTAGTATACGGAAAAAACTGAATGCTCCTGATGCTGCCGATATTATTATTTTTTTGGAGAAGGAACTAGCATCTAAGTGTTAAATGGATTTAAATATTAATCTCTGTATATGTTGATGGTGAATCATACTATGTGAAATATTAATTTTATCAAATGTGTGAAAATTTAATTGTCTGATTTATAGCTGCTTTTAGATTTTACATATTAATAGCTACCATTGAAATATAATTCATTAAAAGCTTGTTATATTAATTCTTCTCAAAATACCTTTGCTAAAAATTAAAACAAGTAGCAAATATGGGAACGAGAATAATTAGTTTATTGTTAACTATTACGTGTTGTACAACATTCTTAGTGAAAGCAGATCAAGTAAAAATAAAAAAATCAAGGAAAGATTCTGGTGGGGTACGTTCCATCTCCTTAGATCCCTCTCATCTCACGGTTAATTTGGATAATAATGTAATCCATGTTGATTTTCTCATATTGTTGAGAGATGTCAATATTTCTATTGTCAGTTCGGATGGCAGACAGGTTCATCAACAATTTATTTCTCCTCAAACTTCTTCGGTTGATATTGACTTAAGCGGAGAAGAGTCGGGAGTATACACGGTTTATTTTACTGATGCGACAGGTATCTGTTTGTTTGGTGAATTTGTATTATCGCAGATAACATATAAAATTTGATACTATGAATAAGAAATTGTTTACCTATCAATCATGGTTGTTAAAAATTACCATGATTACTTTTTGGGGTGTTGTTTTTTGTCAGTGTAAGTCGGATAATGATTTACCAGAACCTGATAGCCCTGAACCAGAAGGAGAAATACCTCTTATAACTAAAGCTGCCTTTGATGACTATTTTGAGTGGGACAGGTTGGATAAATTTCCAATTTACAATCCTAATATAGGTCGTTCTGATAATATTGAATTACCTTGGGCCAAAGGTTCTACAGTCTCATTGGGTATTCCGAACGAATGGCTGGATCCTAATGCATATAGTCCGACATTTAGCGAACGATATTATTCGAGGGAAAATAATTGGGTGTTAGTCTACAGTAATTTGACAAAAAATACGGTAAATAAATATTTTGCTTTGTATAATACTCATACAGGGTTGCTACGTTTTTTTGTTTATGCTTTATCTAATGCTTCTGGTGGTGGAGTTAGCAGTTCGTATTGGGGGATTCGTGTTGATAAATCAACATCTCTGTTCAATTTTACAACAGAGTTTGCGGATGATATGACAAAAAAGATTGCAAGTCCTTCTTATATAACTTCGCCTCCTGGAACAGTTATGGGTACACAATTTATAGGGAAAGGGTATCAGGTCAATAATTGGTATGGTCTGGAAGTTGAATGTGCATATGACCCATCTATTGCAGTTGGAACTCTATATAATTTTGAGATGATGGGATGGGCAGTTAATAAAACAACTATAACTGGTGACGGGAAGACCGATGGTTCAATAACAGGAACTGTTGAATTTATGGCACCTACCTCTAATTTTAATATTAGTCTCAGTGAAATGTTTAAGCAGAGCAATTCCAAAACAAATATTGTGGCCGACAATGGTGGTGTTGTTCGAGGTCTGGGTGATAAGATAGAGGAAGGAATCAGTAAAAATGATTCTTTTTTTAAAGGATTATGGAATAATATAAAAAGAAAAGCAATGTCCGGTATTGGTGACGGTGTGAAAAATGGCCTACAGGCTATATTTACCTCTGGTGGTTCGGTTGCTGCTAAAGCGTTGACCGGTGCTGTCAGTTCCATATTGGGAATAGGAGGAAGTAAACCTTCTGTCGGTAAAGTTGATTTACGCCTATCTTCTAATACTAAGTTTACCTTCGAAGCGGAGCAGGTACTTCCTGGTTGGGGAACAGTTTCACAATTACCCATTCCCGGTTGTTCAACAAATCCTAATGATATGCCGCTATATAATGAATCGCTTGGCGTATGGAACCTGAGTAAGATGCCAATTCTGAATATAGAAGGAATTTCTCACGATTTTTATATTAATACGCAAACCTTTTACAAGGGAGTATATAATTTTCGCTATTATTTGGATTGTACCCAAAACGATTTAATCATAAATAGTGCTATCAGGAATAAAGTGACGATAAGTAGTTTTAATGTGCAAATCGCAGCAGAAGATAATAATCCATATATATTCGGTTCTTCTTCTGTTGGTGAATATGGTGGATATGAGCCAGAACCGTTTGGATGGATTGGAAATAAAAAATATTATTCTAAAATACTTATTGGAAGACCGTCAGGAAGTAGTTCTACAGTTAGTGCTCTATATGGTTCTGTTTTTGTTAAAAATTATCCGGTATATGAAGATATAAGACATGTGTCACCTACGGAATTCTATCATGGAAATTTTAAAGCTGTTGTTTCCTTTGATATGAAGGATAATGCGACAGGAAAAGTTTATTCATTCTCAAAATGGTTTAATGTGAAATTAGGTAGTCAGACTGTTAATTACAAGAAAATAGAGGTGAAGGGTGAGAGTGATTGTGAAAATTATATTAATGCGATTAAAAATTCAGCATATCCACCTGCATCAGGATATTATACATGGGATGAGTTTGATATAAAAAAGTAATAGAATTATTTTTCTATTCATATTTTAGAAAATCTTTCTTGACATGGAGATGTTATTTTATTATTGCATCTCTATGTTTAATATTTTATAATATGAATGATATTTGATTTTTTATTCGTATGTTTAAAGCCATTGATTAACATAAAATATAATCGCATGAAAAAACTCAATCTAACATTATGTTGGCTGTTTGTGGCAGTATTTGCTTTACAACAGCTTTGTGCACAACAGTTGCAACCTCTTCCCGTTGATCCGAAGGTAAAATATGGGAAGTTGGATAACGGGCTTACTTATTATATCCGGCAGAATAAATTGCCGGAAAACCGTGCCGATTTTTATATTGCACAACAGGTAGGTTCCATACTGGAAGAAGATTCCCAAGCCGGATTAGCTCATTTTCTGGAGCATATGGCTTTTAACGGAACAAAAAATTTCCCCGGAAAAATGATGACTAATTATCTGGAAACAGTCGGTGTCCGTTTTGGCGAGAATCTGAATGCCTATACTAGCTTTGATAAAACTGTGTATATGATTATGAATGCGCCTGTTACGCGTCAGGGTATTATAGACTCCTGTCTGTTGGTGCTTCATGATTGGTCTAACGGTATTTCGTTGGATGGTGAGGAGATCGATAAGGAGCGTGGCGTCATACGTGAAGAATGGCGTACCAGCGGAAATGCCGGCATGCGCTTGATGAAACAGCAGCTTCCGGCTATGTATCCGGGTAGCCAGTATGCCAATCGTTTGCCGATAGGAAGTATTGATGTGATCAATAACTTTAAACATGATGAGATACGCGCTTATTATAAAAAATGGTATCGCCCCGATTTGCAGGCTGTTATTGTGGTGGGTGATATTGATCCGGATAAGATTGAGGCTCAATTAAAGACGCTGTTTGCCGATGTGCCTAAGCCTGTAAATCCGGCAGAACGTATTCTGTATCCGGTTCCTGATAATGAGGAACCTTTGGTTTCGGTTGCACAGGACAAAGAGGCGACAATTCCTTATGTGTACCTATTCTTTAAACATGATCAAATGCCGGATGAGGTAAAAGCATCGGCAGCGGGAATAGTGATGAACTACATAAAAAATGTCTCCAGTGTCATGATGAACGAACGTTTCCGTGAAATCCTGCAAAAACCGGATGCTCCGTTCCTGGGAGCTTCGGGATATGATGGTAATTACTTTGTCGCTAAAACAAAAGATGCTTGGAATGTATTCTGTGCTGCAAAAGAAGGAAAGGTTACTGATGCGCTTGCTGCCATTACGCGCGAAACAGAGCGGGTGAACAAATATGGGTTTACCGCTTCCGAATATGAACGTGCCCGGGTGAATGTGTTGAAGAATTATGAATCGAATTATAAAGAACGGGATAAACAGAAAAACGGAACTTACTCAAACAGATATGTGGGCCATTTTACAGACGGGGGTTCCATCTCTGGGATAGAAAATGAATATGTTATGATCAACCAAATAGCACCGTCGGTTACTCTTGAACAGGTCAATCAATATATTCAGGATATAATCGGAGAGAAAAATGTTGTTATATCTGTATCCGGCCCGGAAAAAGAAGGACTTGTATATCCCACGAAAGAAGAATTGCTGGATGTATTTAATAAAGCACGTCAGGAGGAATTGACGCCTTATGTTGAAACGGTGTCTGATGAACCTTTGATAGAGGAATTGCCTGCACCCGGCAAGATCGTATCATCTAAGGAAAATGAGTTGCTGGGGGTAACGGAACTGACTTTGTCCAACGGCATTAAGGTTTTACTGAAAAAGACAGATTTTAAAGATGACCAGGTATTAATGACAGCCACCAGTCCGGGAGGTACGACTATGTTCGGCAATGAAGATATTGCGAATCAGAAGTTGATAAATAGTGCAATCAATCTGGGTGGTGTTGGAAATTTCAGCAAAACGGATTTAGCTAAAAAACTTGCGGGAAAGAAAGTTAATGTTTATGTTTCTCTTGGTCCGGATTGTGAGAAAGTGGATGGGTCTTCCTCTCCGCAGGATATTGAAACAATGTTCCAGTTGATCTATCTCTATTTTAATAAGCCTCGTATGGATAATGATGCGTATGCTTCATTTGAAGAAAGAATGAAATCACAGTTGACAAACCTGGATCTCAATCCGATGGTTTCGTTCAGTGATACACTGAGCACTTATCTATATAATGGAAATCCCCGTGTAATGCGTGTACAGTTGTCTGATTTTGATCATATAAGCTATGCCCGGATGATGGATCTTTATAAAGAACGTTATGCGGATGCATCCGATTTTATTTTCACATTTGTCGGAAATGTAGATACGGATGCTATCAAGCCGCTGATAGAACAATATCTGGCGACTTTACCATCTCTTGGTCGCAAGGAACCGAAAGGTCGGGAAGATGTATATGCTCATATGCAAAAGGGAATTACGGAAAAGCGTTTTGCTCGTTCGATGGAGACTCCTAAAGCTTCTATTGTCGGCATTTATTCCGGACAACTGGATTTTACACCCGAAAATATGACATTGCTCACCGCCTTGAAACAAATACTTGATATTGTTTATGTGGAGAAGGTCAGGGAAGAAGCCGGTGGAACGTATGGCGTCAGCGTTTCTTCACAGTTGGGTTATTTCCCGAAAGGAGAGGTCGCTTTGCAAACATATTTCGATACGGACCCAGAGAAGGCTGATTTAATGAATAAAATTGTACGTGAGGAACTTCAGAGTATCGCGAAAGATGGTCCGCGTATTGAAGATTTTAATAAGACGAAAGAAAATATGCAGAAGAAATATGCGGAGAATCTGAAAGAAAACAGTTATTGGTTGCGTGTGGTCGATGATTACTATTTCCATAATCTGGATCGCCATACACCTAATAAAGCAGTGCTTGACGGTATGACTTCAAAGCAGATACAGGAGATTGCTCAAAAGATACTTTCGCAGGGGAATATGCTGGAAGTATTTATGGAACCGGCTAAATAGGATTATATAAAAAACTGATATAGAGGATCTGGGAAGTGTTTAAAATACTTCCCGGTTCTTTAAATGAAAATAGGCATTATTAAACGAATTCTGGTCTAAATCCTTATCTTTGTCTGAATGTTTAATCCGGTTGAGTTATGGAAAGAAATTATCCGATAGGAGTACAGAGTTTTGAGAAGATACGGAAGGACAATTATGTATATATAGATAAAACCCGGTATGTTTACAGGTTGGCGAAAACCGGTTCATATTATTTTCTGAGCCGTCCGCGACGTTTTGGAAAAAGTCTATTGATTTCTACGTTTCAGGCCTATTTCGCCGGGAAAAAAGAACTTTTTGAGGGGTTAGATATCGAACAATTGGAGAAAGACTGGACGACTTATCCTGTGCTTCATCTCGATCTGAATGCACGAAATTACGAAGATGAGAATTCCCTGCTGGAAGAATTGAACAAACATTTGGAAATTTGGGAGCGTGAATATGGAAGCCATTATGGCGATCGTGCTCCGGAAGAGCGTTTTTTTCATGTCATTCGTTTAGCATATGAGAAAACGGGGCAACGGGTAGTTATTTTGGTGGACGAATATGATAAACCGATGTTGCAGGCTATCGAAGATGACAGGTTACAACAGGTGTACCGAAACCAATTGAAGCCTTTCTACGGGGTGATGAAGAGCATGGATAGTTATATCAAATTTGCTTTCTTGACAGGGGTGACCAAATTTGGGAAAATAAGTGTTTTCAGTGATTTGAATAACTTGAACGACATTTCAATGAACCCTGATTTCGCAGCTATTTGTGGTATGACTGAAAAGGAGATACATCATTATTTTGATTTGGATATCCATACATTGGCAACCAAAGAGGATCTGACTTATGATGAAACTGTTGAATTGCTAAGGGATAATTATGACGGTTATCATTTTACTGAAAATTCGGAGGGTATCTATAATCCTTTCAGCTTACTGAATACGTTTTATGCCATGCGCCCCGATAGTTATTGGTTTGCAACGGGAACACCAAGTTTTCTGGTGTACCTTTTGCAAAGATCCCGTTATGATTTATGGGAATTGGAAGAGGTGGAAACAGACTCCGATGTGTTGGATAGTATTGATTCCTTTTCGAAAAATCCGATACCGGTAATTTATCAAAGTGGATATCTGACCATCAAAGGATATGATAAGCGCTTCAAATTATATACGTTGGGTTTCCCGAATTTGGAGGTCAAAGAAGGCTTTTTTAAATACCTGTTGCCTTATTATGCCGATGTAAAGGAAACGGATACGACTTTCAATATCCGTAAATTTGTAGGTGAAGTGGAAACTGGCGATTACGACTCTTTCTTTTCCAGGCTTCAAACCTTCTTCAGTAACATTCCTTACGACTTGGTCGGCGATATGGAGAAACATTACCAAAATGTACTTTATATTATAAGTTGCTTGATGGGATTTTATGTTGATGCTGAATATCACACCAATCGTGGAAGGGCGGATTTAATCCTGAAAACTCCGGCTTACATTTATATAATGGAGTTCAAATTGAACGGAACATTAGAAGAAGCGATTCGCCAGATCGAAGAGAAAGGTTATGCCGAGCCGTTTGCTCACGATCCCCGTAAATTGGTCAAGCTAGCTGTAAATTTCAGTTCTAAAACAAGGAATATCGAAGGATGGAAGGTGGTCTGAGCATAACTTTAAAGATTGTCTACCACGGAAATTTATCCGGCATTCTTCCTTTCTCCTTTTATTATTGTACTTTTGCACGTCAATAAAGCGAAAGATAACAATGCATTACTTCTCACATATTTTACCTAATGGTCTTCGTATGGTACATTTGCCGATGGAATCGCCGGTTTCGTACTGTGGATTTGCTGTAAATGCCGGAACCCGGGATGAAGAATCGAACGAATTTGGTCTGGCTCATTTTGTGGAGCATATGATGTTTAAGGGTACCGAAAAGCGGAAAGCCTGGCATATCCTGAACCGGATGGAGAATGTAGGCGGAGAACTGAATGCTTATACGACCAAGGAAGAGACATTTGTGTATTCTATCTTTATGGAAGAACATTATCAGCGTGCTTTCGAATTACTGACGGATTTGATCTTCCATTCACAGTTTCCGCAACAGGAAATAGAGAAAGAAGTGGATGTGATCCTGGATGAGATTAATTCGTATGAAGACAGCCCTTCGGAACTGATCTTCGATGAATTCGAGAATTTGCTTTATGACGGACATGCGCTGGGACATAATATATTGGGAGATGAGGCTTCTCTTCTGACCTTTAACTCTGAATCGGGCCGTTCGTTTATGCGTCGTTTTTATGCACCGGAAAATATGGTATTCTTTTCGATGGGGCGTGTGGATTTCAAGAAGATCGTTAAACTGGCGGAAAGTCTGCTGTCGGATATCGCTTTCCCGATTGCTTCCCGCAACCGGGTGGCACCTGCCGGAATCCTTCCGTGCGTGAAGAAGGTGCATAAGGATACGCATCAGGCGCATGTACTGATCGGTAGTCGTGCTTATAGTATGCATGATGAAAAACGGATACCGTTGTTCCTGCTCAATAATATGCTGGGCGGTCCGGGCATGAATAACCGTCTGAATGTTTCACTCCGTGAGAAGCATGGATTGGTTTATAATGTGGAATCGAATGTTACTTCTTATACCGATACCGGCCTGGCAAGTATCTACTTTGGTACGGATCCGAAGAATATGGAGAAAGCTCTGAAGCTGGTTCATAAAGAGTTAGGTAAGATACGTGACATCAAGTTGTCCGCTACGCAACTGGCTGCTGCCAAAAAGCAGGTTATCGGCCAGTTAGGTGTTTCGGGAGATAATAAAGAAGGACTTTTCCTCGGTCTGGGAAAGAGTTTTCTCCATTATAACCGGTATGATACCCTTCCGGAAGTTTTCAGTAAGGTCGAAAGCCTGACAGCCGAAGAAATACAGGAAGTGGCGAATGAGGTATTCGCGCCGGAGCGGTTGTTTAGCCTGATCTATCAGTAAGAAGTTCAGAAAGTCAGTTCCAGCCTATGGAACAACTTTTCAGTTTATTTTATCATACAAAATGTATGATGTTTTTTACCAACATTCTGCCTTGTCCTTTAGCTCAGGGATGCTGTTTTTGGTGAATACGGGGCTTGCTATTCCTTTTCGTTTCTGGGTGATGTAATCGTTGAGTAGGAGGAATGCCTGACGACCGAGCAGGGAGATGGCAATCAGGTTGCAGATCGTCATCAGTCCCATTGTTATATCGGCCAGGCTCCAGGCCAGGTCGAGGCTTGCCAAAGCACCGAACATCACCATTCCACCGACTAACAGACGGTAGGTGAACAGTACGCTTTTCTTTTGAGTGACGAATCGTATATTGGCTTCTCCGTAATAATAGTTACCGATAATGCTGCTGAATGCGAACAGCAAAATGGCTACAGCGACGAAGATACTGCCGATACTTCCAACCTCATTGGTCAGTGCATGTTGCGTCAGTTGTACGCCGTTCACACTCCCGTCGAGCGGGGCACCGCTGAAGAGGATGATGAAAGCCGTACAGGTGCAGATGATCAACGTGTCGGTGAAAACACCTAATGTCTGGATAAGACCTTGCTTTACGGGATGCGATACATCGGCTGTTGCCGCTACGTTCGGAGCCGAACCCATACCTGCCTCATTACTGAACAGGCCCCGTTTGATTCCCTGCATCAAAGCGGCTCCGACCGTTCCGCCGATGGCCTGTTCCCATCCGAAAGCATTGCCGATGATGAGTTCCAGTACGGCTGGAAGTTTTCCTATATTGAAAAGAACGATGCCCAATGCCAGCGCAACATATCCGAGAGCCATTACAGGAACAATAATACTGCTCACTTTCGCGATCCGTTGAATGCCACCAAAGATAATGAGGATGGTCAGGATGGTTAGTATGCCGCCAATTACCCTGTGGTCGAATCCGAAGGCCCCTTCCCAGGCTGCGCAGATCGTGTTACTTTGTACCGAATTGAAGGCAAAGCCGAAAGTGATAGAAATCAATACAGCAAAAAACACGCCCATCCATCGTAACCCGAGGCCGCGTTCCATGTAATAGGCCGGCCCTCCGATAAAGGAGTCTTTTCCTCTTCTTTTATATAATTGTGCTAATGTCGATTCGACGAAGGCGCTGGAGGCTCCCAATAAAGCAATAATCCACATCCAGAATACGGCTCCCGGACCGCCAACCGCAATTGCCGTAGCTACTCCCGCCAGATTGCCCGTTCCGACACGGCTGGCCAGCGATACGGCAAATGCCTGAAAAGAAGAGATATGTTTTTCACCGTTTTTAGTTTTTCCGGTAGAATCTCCAAGCAATTTTATCATTTCTTTTATCATGCGGAACTGTACGAAACGGGTTTTCAGGGTAAACCAGACGGCACAACCCAATAGCATGATAATTAATATATATGACCATAATACATCATTGATGGCGCTGATCCAGGCGTTAAATATATCCATGTGTTTTGTTCGTTTTGTTTCAAAGATACAGGTTTTCCCGGAGTTTGAAATAGAATATGTTTATAAACGAAAAAACGGGAATCCATGATGGACTCCCGTTTTACATAATCTCAGATCTCCTTCGTTTACCAATTGCCTAGTTGAATGCCGGATTTTTGGTGGGCATAGATGCCTCTATATCTTTACACCATTGATCAAATTCCTGTTTCAGTATGTTGGCCAGTTCTGGCTGTTCTTTAGCCAGATCATGTTGTTCTCCGATATCTTTAGATAAATCGTAGAGCTCGACCTCTCCGTTGTCATAGAACTCGATTAGCTTATAATTGCCGGAACGGATAGCTCCCGAAGGCCTTCCTCCCTGATTCGGATAGTGCGGATAATGCCAGAAAATAGGACCACGATCGAAGTTGCCTTCTCCTTTTAATACGGAAGCAAAACTTTTCCCGTCGAGGTGTTGCTTTGGTTTGGCAGGAAGTCCGGTCATTTCCAAAATAGTCGGATAGAAATCGGTGGAAGTGATAACAGCATCTGTAACCCAGTCTTTCTCTTTAACTCCCGGGCCATACACGATAAACAGCTCACGTATTCCACCTTCATACATATGACCTTTCCCTCCACGCAACGGGAGGTTGGAGGTTGCAGAACCTTCAGAAGTGGAAAGGCCGCCGTTGTCGGACATGAACATGATGATCGTGTTTTCATATAAGCCCTGATCTTTCAGTTCCTTTATGATCTTTCCTATGTTTTCATCCATACTGGCGATCATGGCTGCATATACCACGTTACTTTGTACGATCCTTTCTTTGAATAAATCAGCCGGGAAAGGTTGTCTGTCTACATAATCCGGATGTTCGATGAAAGTGTTGAGCGTATCCAGGCGCATCCTGTCGTATTTGGCCTGGAAATACCGGATCTGTTCTTCTTTCGCCATGAGCGGCGTATGTACCTGATAAAAGTCCATGTTGATAAAGAATGGTTTGTCTTTATTTTCACGGATTTGTTTTACACATTCGTCACCTAAGCGATCAGTCAGGTATTCACCTTTCGGACCATCCGGAAGCATTGGGTTGTTATAAGGTGAGAAATAGTAACTTTTACCTCTGGGTGAACCCATTTCGCATCCGCCGATATTCACATCATATCCCTGATATTGCGGATAATAGCCGGGATCTTCACAACAATGCCATTTACCGACGTGAATGGTTTTATATCCGCCTTCTTTCATTGCTTCTGCAATGGTAACTTCTTCTAATGACATATTATAATTGTAATCAGGAGGAAGTACCGGACATACTTTTTGCATCATTTCTTTGTTGTAATCATATTTTCCAGGTATCCAGTCGGTTACGTGTACTCTGCCCGGATAACGTCCGGTTTGGATGCTGACGCGGGTGGGAGAGCTAACGGGACAGGCGGCATAAGCATTCGTAAAACGGACACCTTCGCGGGCCAATTGATCCAGGTTCGGTGTTTCATAGAAACTGCTTCCATAGCATCCCAGATCCATCCATCCCAGGTCATCAGCCAGAATGAAGATGACGTTGGGCGGAGTCTTCTCCGCTTTATTCGGACTGCATGAGCCGAATAAAGCGAGACAAGACAATGATAGTAAACTGTAAGTTCTTTTCATGTATTTTATATCTAAGTCTAATTAATTACCAGTTCGGATTTTGTTCCAGATTCGGGTTCAATGATATTTCCCGTAAAGGTAATGGAAATAAATAGTCTTTGCCGGGATCAAACATTCTGGAACTGCCTGATTGTACAATAATAAAACCGTTGGCATTGAGATTGATATCTTTACCCGGAACCATATTCGGATAAGCTGATTTATCGAATTTGGCTCCCAATATTTCCTGGGGCAATTCTGTTTCTGCTGTTTTCCAACGGATCAGATCATCGTAGCGTAGACTTTCTGAAACCAGTTCAACTCTTCTTTCCCTGCGAATTTCTTCCCGCATATCCAAACCATGTTCTTTCACGAATGTGTTGGTCAATGCCGGTAGTTTGTCCGGGTCATTGGCAAAACGATTACGTAATGTATTGATTGAAATATCGAGATCTGCATCCGAAATCTGATCATTCAGTTCGTATGTAGCTTCCGCATAAGTCAATAACACTTCTGCGTAACGGATCAGAATTTCGTCAATACGGGAAGCCAGAATTTCCATGGATTGTTCGTCTCCGTATTTTTTGAACATATATCCGGTACGTGTCTGGTTCGACAGATTCGGCAGGAAAGGTTCTCCACGAAAAGAATCTCCCGGTTTCCAAAGAGTAAGAGCCATTCGGGGATCGCGGTTTTCAAATTCTTTTCCTAAAGGCAGATATTCTGTCTTATAGGTAGACTTACCGATAGGCAAACCATCCTTACAAAGGAAAGCATCGGCGATAAATTTGGTTGGTTCTTGACGGAAGTCGATAATAACGCTACGGATGCGGCCGTTATATGTGTCCGAAGCTTCGTCGTAACGATAAGACAGGATGTGTTCGTCGGAGTCTTCTCCCGGATACAGGAACAGGTTTCTGTAATCAGGATATAAAGAATATTGCTTTGAATCCATGCAACGTTTTGCTGCATTTTTTGCTCTTTCCAGATATTCTTTGCTTAAAGCCGCTTCACCGCGAAACTTATACCAGGTGCCATAATACAGGCTGACTCTTGCCATAAAAGCCTGGACAACTCCTTTTGTAATACGTCCCACATCCGTTTTCATATCATTCTTTAACGGGATATGGGTTTCTGCGAAATCAAGATCTTCCATCATCAGTTTCAATATATCTTCTTTCGGAGTCCTTTTGGCATACAGGTCAGGGGAGTCGATATCCATTGTTCTGGTTGTCAGAATAACGTCCCCGAAACGAGTGATTAGCCGATAATAATAATAAGCACGGAAGAAACGGGCTTCGCCTGCATAACGGTTTTTCAAGTCTTCTGTAACAGATGCTTTCTCGTAGTTTTCCAGGAATTCATTGGAAATACGAATTTGTTTATAAGGGCCTGTCCAACGGGCATCCGTATTAGGGGCAGTATAAGTACCGGAACTGATATTGTTACCTATATCAGCAAAACAGTCGATAGACCAGTTATCCAGATTGTAATCACGTTTCATTTCCTGATACTGATTATTCAGCGCCATACGAAGGTCTTTTTCCGTGTTCCAGAAACTACCGGAAGATAGAGTCGTGAGGGGCTCTTTTTCCAGAAATTCTTCACAACTACTGAAGGTTAGAACTGTCAGGCTGCAAGCAAATATATAAATGTATTTTTTCATTACGCTGTAAATTTAAAATGTAACATTAAGACCGATAGAATAATTTCTCATGATAGGATACATAAACCCACCGATATTTGTTAATTCAGGATCATAATCTTTCTGTAATTTGCTGAATTCAAAGAGATTTTCACCACTGAAGTAAACACGTAAACGGTTCACATAGAATTTTTGTGTCAGGTTGACCGGCAACGTATATCCAAATTGCAGATTCTTTAATCTGATATAAGCAGCGTTTTGTAACCAGTGGTCGGAGGTTTCGTAGTTATGTCCGCTTCCAGCATAATGTCTGGGAAGTGCCGCATTCGGGTTTTCAGGTGTCCAGTAATCATTATGGAAAGTATATGAATAATTACCGAAGGTATCATAGAACGGGGCTACAGCCTGGCGGTTCAGATAGAAATTCCGTTTGCCTACACCCTGGAACAGCAAAGACAGATCGAAGTCTTTCCATGATGCGTTGAGGTTCAGACCAAAAACAAACCGCGGAGTGGTCGTTCCCAGATATTTCAAATCGTTTGGTGCCGATATTTTACCGTCTCCATCCTGATCAATATATTTGATGTCACCGACTCCAACCACAGAACGATTGATTACGGCTGATTTATCAACATCTTCCTGTGATGTGAAATAACCGTCTGTTTCGTATCCGAAAATAGAACCGAGTGAGTATCCTTGTATTTTCTGGTTAACTCCGGCGGTGAATCCGTTATATTCCACACCATAGTCTGTCAGTTTATCGATCTGGTCGGACAGGTTGAACTGAACACCATAAGTGAAATCTTTGATTTTATCTCTCCATGAGACTGAAACTTCCCAGCCGTTTACTTTTAGAGAACCGAAATTACTTGTCGGCAAATCTATTCCGATCACACTGGGGAGTTCAACATTAACAAGCATATCTTTATTTTTCTTGATAAAATATTCGCCTGTTACATTCAACCGGTTGTCCAGGAATCCCATATCGACTGCGATGTTTTCCATTTCTACTGTTTCCCATGTTCTGGTTTCCGACGGGAGTTTTTTCATGATAGCCCATTGTGCCAGCTCATTCTGGAAAGGATAATATCCACCTACTGTGTATTGTGGCATATGGTCATATAATCCCAGTCCGTTCTGGTTACCCAAACGTCCCCAGGAAGCACGAATCTTGAGGTTGGTGAAGATTGACTGTTCTTTCATGAACTCTTCTTCTGTAATTCTCCATCCGATGGAAGCAGAAGGAAAGAAACCCCATTGATGCTTTTTGGAAAAACGAGATGAAGCATCTGCACGGAAATTGAATTCTGCCAGATATTTGGATGCAAACGCATAATTTACGCGCATGAAACCTGATAACAGAGCCCATTCTTCTTCGATCGCTCCATTTGACCATCCCTCTGTTGCCCCCAAAGAAAGTGCAGGAAGGGAGTTACCCACAATATTAATTCGCTCGGCACGGAGTTGGTCATATCTGTTTTGTTCGGTTGACCAGCCTCCTAAGACCGACATTTCATTTTTCCGGATCGTTTTTTTGTATTCTGCGATTAATTGTCCGGTCATATAACGTGTATTACGGGTTTTCTGGATAATACGGTTAGGCCCAGTTTGTCCGGCAGCCATTGATCTCAGTCCATCGGGCCCATATTTGCCGTATTCAGCTCTCCAGTCTTTGATTTGCTCGTTTTTATACCGGATACCGCCCACTGCTTTTACAGAAAGGTCTTTGATCGGTGTTAAAGTGAGGGTGAATATACCTTCTATATTATTCCCTTTGTTTTGTCCGAGTCCACCTTCCCTTAATGCCTGTATCGGGTTTGCCTGCATGCGGTAACGGGCATAGTTGCCGTTTGTGTCGTAGATAGGCATATTTGGGCCGGCCTGAATGAATGTGATATAGGGGATAGTCCATCCACTTGTGAGAGGATTATAAGCATCTTCTTCTCCTGCATAGCTATAATCGAAAGACGGATGATAACGTTTGTTCGTATTATTGAAAGTTATTCTGGAGTCGAAATTCAACTTGTCTTTAATGATGTCCAGATTGACATTCGATCTGACATTAAAACGATCGTAATTGTCGGGCCCATATTCAGCAAACAGTCCGTCCTGGTCCAACCAGCCGAAAGAGAACAGATATTTCAGTCGGTCATCACTTTTGGATACCGAAATGTTATGATTTTGCTGGAAACTGTGATCCATCATCATGCCTATCCAATCTACATCGGCAGTATAGATCCAGTCGTTCCCGTTCGGAATGGAAGTCGTAGTATGATTTTTGATCGCATTCAATGCTTCTTCCGGGAATTGAACAGCTAAGCCTGCATTGTTAAATGCTGTATTGGATAATTGGGCGTGATCCCAGGAATTGTTGCTTTGAGGGATGCGTGTAGGTGTGTTGAATGATATGTTTCCGGAGTAATCGACCTTCACTTTAGGGGAATTACCCTGTTTCGTTGTGATCAGAATAACTCCTTCCGCAGCCCTGGCTCCGTAAATGGCGGATGAAGCCGCATCTTTCAGTACAGATATACTTTCTATATCCAAAGGATTGATCGTGTTGATATCACCGGGCATTCCGTCGATCAATACCAATGCGGAACCACTGTTGATAGAACTTTTACCACGGACCGTAAAATCCGACGAATTACCGGGTTGTCCGGCTGTAGATGTGACTGTTAATCCGGGGATCGTACCTTGTAAAGCATCTGTAGCATTTCTGAGCGGGCGATTTTCGATTACGTCGGCTTTTATTGTTTCGACAGATCCGGTCAGGTTTACTTTCTTTTGAGTTCCGTAACCGACTACAACCACTTCGTCAATTTTCTGTGTGTCCTCAGCCAGCTGGACATTGACGTTGGTTTTGTTCCCAATGGAAATATCCTGTGAAATATAGCCGATATAAGAAATTGTAAGTGTATTACCGTTTACTTCCAATGAATAGTAACCGTTCATGTCGGTGATCGTTCCGTTGGAAGTCCCTTTCTCTATAATATTCGCTCCGATGATAGGTTCGCCTGTTGCATCTGTAACAAGACCGCTTATCTCCTTTTTTGTAGTTTCCTGCGCATCGGAAGGAATGATTACGATATTGGTTCCGTCTGTGGTGTATTTCAAACCTCTGGCCTGTAATATCTCATTCAAGATGTCTTTGAGACTTTTATTTTCAGCATTTATAGAAATATTATCTTTCCCCTGTAAAGCTGAATCACGATACGAAAATTTGTATTTACTCTGTTTCTCGATGGTATCGAAGAACTGCTTCAATGTCACGTTATTAACAGAGATAGAGACTTTACCGTCTTGCGCTGACAGGTAAATAGGATTAATTAACAAGAAGAGTGCAAAACAGAAAAAAATAAGACTTTTTTTCTTACTACTTTTGTGCACGACATCACTGAGACTTTTTCGATAATTGAACATAATTTGATTTTTGGGTTGATACAATAATACTGAATGCGGAGCTTCCGCGAATTAAAAAATGTGTCACCACAAGCCGGGGAATCTGCTACATTTCCCGGCTTACTTTTTTCTTTTGTTTATTTCTTCATGCATATTCGATTTAAAAGGTTCATACTGATTATTTATTTCTCTCCGTATATTATGATTCTATTTCCCAGTACTTTATATGTGAAATGATAATGTATTTTCAGGATATCCAGTATTCCGGTGAGTTCTTCGTTGTTGAAAGAGCCGGTGAACCGGTCATTCTCCTGTTTAAAATTCTCATACTGTATCGTTACACCATACTTCCTTTCCAGTTTGTCGAATACTGTTTCCAACCGTTCGGAGCGGAATACCATCTCATCCCTTAACCACGCCGTTTCAAAACGTGCATCGGTTTTCTTTATCTTCAGGGTACCGGATTGTTTGTCAAGGGATATTTTTTCATTCGGTTTTACATAATATGACTGATAAGGTGCTTTATTGGTATTGATTTTAACTTGTCCGGTTAATAATACCATTTCTACCGTGTTTTCCTTTTCATAGGCGTATACGTTGAACGTTGTTCCTAATACTTCTATATTTATATATTCAGTGTTTACAATGAATTTCTTTTTAGGGTCTTTCGTTACTTCGAAAAATGCTTCTCCGGATAATTTTACCTCCCGGACTTTTTTACCGAAACTTTGTAGGTAACTTATATAGGAACCGGAGTTTAAGTTTACTTTTGAACCGTCCGGTAGAATAACCGCAGCACGATGACCATTTTGGGCCTCTACAATGACTTTGTTGTTAATGAATGGCTGTGTCTGTTTATCCATGTATAAATAGGTAGCCAGTGTGCATAGTACAGGTAATAAAAGTATTCCGGCAATACGTAACAGAAACCTGAGTTGTTTCCGGATGGTTTGTGTGCGTGTATTAATTTCAATTATTTTCAATGCTTCTCTTAGTATGGACGGATCCTGAATATCTTCTATAGGATGATTTTCCCATAGGGCAGACAGTTCATATAATACTTTTTCATCATCCGATATGTTTATCTGGATTTTCAGTTCTTCAAGTTCTTCTTTAGTGATGGAATTTGAAATGTATCTTGTCAATAAATATTGAGTTCTTTCGTGTGTCATAATTTAGACGATTATATAGATTATACATATTGGTTGGAAATATATAACATGTCCTTTCCTATGTTGTATAACATAGTGATTATTGGGGAAAGGGGGTCAAGTCAGAAAAATCAGGATGAATAAAAGAAGATATTCTTTCATTTCCTTGCGTAATTGTTGTATTGCTGTAGATAATTGATTTCGGACAGATTGCTCGGATATAGCTGTTTGCATGGCTATTTCCTGAATAGATAATCCATATTCTTTATTCATTTCGAATATCTCTTTTTGTCGCGGAGTCAATTTCTTTTTGGCTTCTTCTAAACGACGGTTGAATTCGTCGAGATCTATTTTTTGTTCAGTCGGGTTCTCTGATAATTCTTCCAGATTACAATACTCTATATAATCAGAGAGAATAGGGTTGTTTATATTTTTCCGAAATTCGTTTAATACCAGATTTCTGGCTATTGTGAAAAGATATGATTTGAAAGACAGGTCCGGATTTGTTTGTTTACGGTGTACCCAGATGCTGATAAATGTTTCCTGTAAAATATCTTTTGAGTGAATTTTGGATCGGGTTAATTTGAAAATAAAAGCATATAGTTGAGGCGCATATATCTCGTAAAGGCTGGTAAAGTCTTTATATGAGCCTGCAATTAATCCGTTGATGTAGTCTTTTTCTGATTTCACTTTCTGATTATCCCATTTTGTGGTCGTATATGCAAATATAAACAAGATTTTCTTTTGAATGGTTTTTTATTTGGTCTTCATGTGTGGAAGATTGTATATGGTATTTCTTAATGCTATGATTAATAACCCGTTTGTGATAAAAATGAAAATTGTTTATAATTTGATGTAACCTTTTTCCGGGTTGTTCCGTCTTATGAATAGAAACAAACGAAAGCAGGAGAGGCCACCCTGCGACAGATAAAAAAACAATAAACTTATGAGACGAATTATATTCGGGATCATGCTGCTTGGCAGCATGATGCAGGGAGCTTTTGCTCAAAATTTAGGGATAAAAGGTCTGGTGAAGGATGGACGGAATAAGGAGCCGCTTGAATTTGCAAATGTTGTTCTGCAAACGACGGATTCCGTGTTTGTCCTTGGAACAACTACCGATGGAAAGGGCAGTTTTGTCTTAGACAAGGTGAAAAGCGGAGATTATCTGCTGGTTATTTCCAGTCTGGGATATGAAACACAGTATGTCTCCCTGAATGGGTTTAATAAGAGCGTGACTTTGGGTGATATTCCGATGGAGGATGCCTCGGTTTCTTTGGATGGCGTTACTGTCAGTGCCTCCAATACAAGCAGCCGCTCCGACCGGAAGCTGGTGTTCCCTTCCGACCGGCAGGTAAAGGCTTCAACGAACGGGATGGATTTGCTTCAACAGCTGATGTTGCCTAAAATACAAGTAAATCCGATGTCTAGCGAAATTAAAGTGCCGAGAAACGGAGAAGTGCAACTTCGCATTAACGGTGTGAAAGTAGAATTGCAGGAAATAAAGTCACTATTGCCTTCTGATATTATCCGTATAGAATATCATGATAATCCCGGATTGCGCTATGGTAATGCGGAAGTTGTGCTTGATTATATTGTCCGCCGTCCGGAAACGGGAGGAACATTGAGTCTGGATATGAGCCAGGGGGTGAATGCTTTATGGGGTGAACATCGTTTTTCAGGAAAGATCAATCATAAGAAATCGGAGTTCGGTGCTTCTTACCGGATCGGGCCACGCGATTTCTATGGCATGTCGAGAGATAATGAAGAAATTTTTCATTTGGCGGATGGAACAGTGCTGCATCGAAAAGAGACGGGCGATCCGAGTCATGCCAGTATGTTCATGCATAATGTGAATCTGAATTACAGTATTCAGGATCCTGAAAAATATTTGTTTAATGCAACATTCCGTTACTGGAATAACCATAAGCCAAACTGGGATTACCGGGGAATTCTTTCTAACCTGGAAAATCCGGATGATTATGTAGACATGGTAGACTTAAATAGCGAGGATAATCAGGTTCCGGCACTGGATTTATATTATCAGCGTAATCTGAAAAACGATCAGACATTGGTCTTCAATGTTGTGGGGACTTATAATCGTACCTCTTCTCATCGTTTTTATCAGGAAAGCCGTGATCAGGAATTACTGACAGATATTAATAACCAGGTGTCCGGTAATAAATATTCTGTAATCGGCGAAGGTATTTATGAAAAGAAACTGGCGAACGGGAATCGTTTGAGTACCGGTCTGCGGCATACACAATCATTTTCCAATAATGAATATCGCAACGGGCATAATTATGATACCCGTATGAACCAGGCTGAAAGTTCTATTTACGGAGAATTCAAAGGAAAAGTTCGGAAACTCGATTATACATTAGGTGTTGGCGTTTCGCGATCCTATTATAAACAGGATGGAAGGGACGATTCTTATCAGTATTATACGTTTAATCCGCGGTTCACGCTGCAATATACTTTGCCCGGTCAGTCATTCGTCCGTTTAAGAGGTTATGTCGGAAATTCGTCTCCTTCTTTAGGAAACCTGAGTGCTATCGAACAGGTGATCGACTCTTTGCAACTGCAACGGGGTAATCCTCAACTGGAGGCTTATATGCGTTACCGTCTGGCTCTTACTTACGAATTTCAGAAAGGCATTTTCTATACCAACCTGGACGGAGCTTATGAATATTTGCCGAATCCTATTATGGATGAGAAATTCCAGGAAGGGAATAAAATCATTCAGACCTGGAATAATCAGAAAAACTGGCAGCGTGTGACCGGTTCTGCCATGTTCCGTGTCGGACCGATTAAAGATATTCTGCAATTTTCGTTTACAGGCGGAGTAAACCACTATATCAGCAATGGCAATACTTACTCTCATACTTATACGAACTGGTATTGCAACTTACAGGCATCGCTTACTTGGAAGAAGTTTATGCTGATGTATCAGTTGGATACGAACTGGAATTGGTTCTGGGGTGAAACGTTGGACGGAGGAGAGAATATTCAGATTCTTATGGCGAAATATAATTTCAAGAACCTTTCTTTAGGTATTGGGGCATTTAATCCTTTCTCCGATAACTGGAAAGTGCAGTCCGAGAATTGGAATCAATATGCTTCCAGCAAAAAAACTTCTTACATCAAGGAAAGTTCCCGTCTTTTTGTTGTTTCGGTATCGTATAATTTCTCTTTCGGACGTACATATAAGGCCGGACAGAAACGTTTGAACAACAGTGACAGTGATTCGGGCGTAATGAGTACAGGTAAATAATATTCTTTGTATCTTTGAAGGAAATTAAAGAGTATAAAGTATGAAAGCAATTGAACCCAATCTGATAAAGGATAACTTTATTGAAATTATCGGGAAGGAGTGGATGCTGGTAAGTGCCGGTGATAAGGATAAGTTTAATATGATGACAGCCAGTTGGGGCGGCGTAGGTTTCCTTTGGAACAAACCGGTGGTGTTTGTCTTCATCCGTCCGGAGCGTTATACCCGTGAATTTGTCGATGAAAAGGGGTGTTTTACGCTCTCTTTCCTGGGAGAAGAACACAAAGATGCTCATAAAGTTTGTGGTTCCAAGTCAGGCCGTGATATGGATAAAGTGGCGGCTACAGGCCTGACTCCTTATTTCACAGAGCTCGGAAATCCCTGTTTTGAAGAGTCACGCCTGACGTTGGAGTGCAAAACGCTTTATGTGACAAAGATGGATAAAAATAGTTTCATCGATCCGGCTTTGTATGAAAAATGGTACAGCGCATTGGCAGGTAATCTGCATAATGTATATGTGGCAGAAATCGTGAATGCCTGGGAAAAGTAATTTTACTTTATTCCCAATTCCCTGAGCATTTGTTCCGTATGAGTCAGAAAATACTTCGTTAACTGGTAATGTTGTGTTTCCTCATACGGAGTAATATGTGCTCCATCCTCATCTATGGAATAGATATCTGCTCCCGGATAAGCCATGATAATGGGGGAATGCGTAGAAATAATCAGTTGGCAGCCTTGTGCCACCAGTTCTTGTATCCGGACCAGTAAAGCCAGTTGGCGTTGAGGCGATAGGGCTGCTTCCGGCTCATCAAGGATGAAAAGGGTATTTCTTCCCGCATAATTCAGAAAAGTGCTAAGAAAACTTTCACCATGCGACTGTTCGAGGAGGCGGCGTCCTCCGTAGGCGGCCATAGAATAATCGCGGCCATAGTTTAGTATGTCTATCATTGATTTGGCATCTATTTCGGCTGCATGTTCGAAGAAGGATTCTGCCCGGAAGAAGAAATGGTCGAACGGTTTCCGTTCTTCGATGAGGCGGATGCATTGGGGCAATACGTTTGAATAGGATTTCCAGGCTTCTTTTCCGTCATATAGCATGCCCTGGCTGTCTTCATCCCGTTCTTCGTATTTGAACATGATGCCTTCGAGCAGGGTTGATTTACCGGCTCCGTTTTCACCGACCAGGAAAGTGACCGGTTTTTGGAAAACAATTGATTCGATATACCGTACTGCTGCGGCTCTGAACGGATATTTGAGCTCTTCTACCGGGCCTTCCACTTCGGCAGGGTTGAGTAATTGTGCTTGTTTGAGATAAATCATAGCTTTCTTTTTTACAAATGTATATAAACTTCCTGTTTTATTCAAATGATAAATAAGGAGTCAGTCTTTCTTTATCTGTTTCAGTAAATTCTTCCAGTAATTGAAGATTTTCCCAGCCGGATAACTTCCCTTTCTGTTTCCGTAGCTGTTCGATGATGCGGGCTTGCTGATAATTTATATAAGGATGTTTGCATAGTTCTTTAAAGGACATTTTATGAACCTCTAACGGACAGATCAGGGACATATCTGCTGAAAACCACGATTTCATCGCATTATATCGTTCTTCATCAATACCGTACACTTCACGAAGTTGTTCTACCGTATAGAAACCTCCCAGTAGTTCTCTGTATTTAATGATCCGGCGGGCAAAAGTGCTTCCGATCCCGGGAACTTTTTTCAGGATTGTGGTGTCGGCAGTATTTAGTTCGACAACAGTTCCGACAGAGTATTTTTCTGTTTTAGGAAAAGTCCTTCTTTCGGATGTATTTTTGGTTTCTCCCGAATGAAATTTATTTTTCTCTCGGGAGGAATTGTTTTTTCTCCCGGATGCAGGAGTTTTTACCTTTTCCGGATTTGGTTTCTTTGAAACGATTTTTTGAGCTGTTTTAGCCGGTTCAATGATCTGAACATTCTCTTTAGGAATTTGTTTCGGTTTATTATTAGTTAATAATAAAATGATCCAGGAAATAGAGATAAGGCAGAGCAAGAGAGTTAAGGCTCTGCGTTCTCCTTGGGAAAAATAGAGTAAATCACGCCAATTCATAGTTTATAAGATATTATGGTTTGATATTTCGTCGATTTCTAATATGTGAGATGCTTTCCCGATAGGAAATGATGTCTAGTACTTCGATCCGTTTGTTAGTAATGCGGTATAAAATAAAATGGGCAGGGAGCATAATGGTTCTGTACATCTTACTTTTTGTAGGCAAAAATTTACACTCCGGATGAATTAAATATCTTGAAGGAAGTAATTCGATCTCTTCATAGATAAGGTTCTCATATTTTAAGGCTTGGAGAATTCCAAAGAGTTCAACTCCGTAATTGAAAGTATTTTTAAGAGAAAGATAGAACTCGTCAGAAATATCTAAAGGCCGTATTTTTGTGCCTTCCATTCCTGCATTTTTTGTTTGATTTCTTCCAATGTATAAAATGGTCCTTCTTCGGCTTTACGAACGCGGGCAATAAACTCTTCCTGAGTCATGTCTAATCCGGGAAGTAACTTTCTTTTCTTTGAGACGGTTTTGATTTCCATATTGATAATTATTAAATGATGAATACTCTTTTGCAAAGATATAAGTTACCTGTTGATAAGCAAACAATTTATACCTTTTTATTTTCAAAACAAGGAGGTTATCTTTTTGATCAGTCCCAATTCGTTCAGGAAGATCAGGCCGATTGCTACGGGAGCGATGTATTTTATAAAGAACGCATACGTATTGAAGAAGTAAAAGGTGATTGTTCCTTTATTCGTCAATTCTTCTTTCAATACTTTTCTTTCGATGCGTAAACCGACAAATACGCAGATCATCATTCCGCCGATAGGCATCATAATTTTTGCCGTAAGATAGTCCAGTGCATCAAAAATGATCATTCCGCCGATGGTATATTCTTTCAATAGACCGAAAGAGAGAGAAGCAAGGGCTCCGATGACGGCAACACCGGCAGAAACGATCCAGGCCGCTTTCTTTCTGGTCATATGATATTCTTCATGTACATAGGCCGTTGCCACTTCATGCAGGGAAATGGTAGAGGTCAAAGCTGCCAAAGCTAGTAGAATGAAGAATATGAAAGACCATATATTTCCGAAAGGTAGCTGTTCGAAGATATTCGGAAGGGTGATGAACACCAGTTCCGGGCCTGCAGTTGGCTCAATACCAAAGCTGAATACAGCCGGGAATACCATGATGCCGGCCAGTAATGCGACAAAAGTGTTCAGAACAGTCACCTGTATCGCTGTTAATTGCAGATTCGTATCTTTCCCGAAATAAGAAGAATAGGTGATCAGACACCCCATTCCGATACTCAGAGAAAAGAATGTTTGTCCCATAGCACTTAAAATAACGGAGGAGGTGATCTTCTTGAAGTCCGGTTTGAACAGGAAAGATAATCCTTCGTTTACCCCCGGTAGGGTTATGGACCGTATACATAATACCAGCAGTATAAGGAATAAGGCCGGCATCATGATTTTGGATGCCCTTTCAATTCCTTTTTCAACCCCAGAGACGATGATGAAATGTGTGATTGCGATGAATACGATTGTCCAGCCGATCGGTCTGAGTGCGCTGGAGGAAAAGGCTTCGAACTCGGTGGTAAATTCGGCAGTAGTTTTTCCCGACAAAGAGCCGGTCATTGCCTGCCAGATATATTCCAGCGTCCATCCGGAAACGACGGAATAGAAACCTAATATAAGAAATGCAGCCAAGACTCCGTTATAGCCGATCAGCGACCATTGTGTTCCCGGCGCTAGCTCCTTAAAAGCTCCGGCAGCGTTTCTGCGTGAGTGGCGGCCGATAAAAAATTCGGTGATCATGATAGGAAGTCCCAGTAAAACAGTGCATATCATAAAGACCAGCAGGAAAGCTCCTCCACCGTTCGATCCTACCATATAAGGAAAACGCCAGATACTACCCAAGCCTACAGCACACCCTACAGTTGCTAATATTACTCCGATTTTACTTCCAAAAGTTACTCTATCTTTATTTGCCATAGATTATTTGTCCTCTTTCTATTTATAATAAAACAACCCCGTCCTTGATATGGATTACGCGGTCGGTGTTGGCAGCCAGTTGTTCATCGTGCGTTACGATCACAAATGTCTGGTGCATCTGGTCACGCAATTCGAAGAAAAGGCTGTGTAATTCTTCTTTGTTTTTGGTATCCAGGCTGCCCGAAGGTTCGTCAGCCAGGATGACGGCGGGGTTATTGATTAATGCACGGGCCACGGCAACGCGTTGTTTCTCGCCACCGGATAATTCAGCCGGTTTATGAGTCATTCGGTCCGATAGTTTCATGAAATCAAGTATTTCCTTCGCTCTTTTTTCTGCATCGGACGCCTTTTCCCTGGCAATCAGTGCCGGGATCATTACGTTTTCCAACGCTGTAAATTCCGGTAGCAGCTGGTGGAACTGAAATACAAAGCCGATATTCTTGTTTCGGAAGGCAGCCAGTTCTTTTTCGGAAAGTTTGCCTGTTTCTGTTTCGTTAATAAATAACTTACCGTTGTCCGGCGTATCCAATGTCCCGATAATCTGGAGCAACGTCGTTTTTCCGGCACCGCTGGGGCCGACAATAGCTACAACTTCACCTTTATTGATCGTCAGGTCGATGCCCTTCAATACCTGTAAATTCCCGAAACTTTTAGTAATACCCTGCGTTTGTATCATGTTGATTAAATATTTCTTATTACATAGGAAGCCAGATAACAGCCGAAAATAGCCGGCATATACGAAACTGTCCCGGTAGTCGTCCGCTTACATTGTTCGTTTTCCACTTCCACTACGGCTTCCGGATTGGCGATTTCTGTTGAGAAAACGACCGGAATACCTTTGTTTAGTCCCATTCCCCGAAGCCGTTTGCGCACCGCTTTTGCCAGTGCACAGTTGCAAGTCTTGGAAATGTCAGCTATTTTCACCTGCGACGGATCGATCTTTGCTCCGGCACCCATGGATGAAACAATGGGAATTTCACGTCGGTAAGCATGATATAGCAGATATGTTTTCGGACTGAGTGAATCGATGGCATCCACGATGAAATCGTACTTTTGGGCAGAAAGAACCTCTTCTGTCCGTTCGTCACGCAGGAACTCATTGAGTATTGTCAGCTTCAATCGCGGGTTGATATCCAGTAAACGCTGTCCCACAACTTCCGCTTTCTGCATCCCCAAGGTAGAATGTAAAGCCGGCAGTTGGCGATTGATATTGCTGTCGTTCACCGTATCCGCATCAACAATGGTCATATGTCCTATCCCGGCACGGCATATCTGCTCGGCTGCATAAGCTCCGACGCCTCCGAGTCCTACGACCAACACATGGCAATGTGACAAGTACTCCATCCGTTCGGCCCCCAGTAAGAGTTCCGTCCGTGTGTTCCATTTGTAACTCATTTATATGTTTTTGAGCACAAAAGTAATAAATCAATCAGAAACCGCCTTTTTATTAGTCATCTTTTAACTATTCCTTCATTTCCGGTTTGTGCAGATGAGTAAAAAGCAGTAATATTGTACGCTTAAATTTAAAATACAATGAAGATAAAACGCTATTTAATGCTGGTTGCAGCGTGTACTCTCTTTTTAGGGAAAAGTTTTGCTGCCAATAACGAGAAACCGTTCGTGATACCTGAATTACAGGAATGGAGAGGTGCTCAGGGAATGTTTACTCCTTCTGCTACTTCCCGTATTGTTTATGCGAGTAAAGATCCTGCCGTTGCCCGTGTAGCCAATCAGTTTGCCGAAGATTATGAAACAATGTTCGGGCGTAAGTTGGCTGTTGTGCAGGGAAGAGCCTCTGCCGGTGACTTTGTTTTCTCCATATCCGGAGACAAACAACTGGGTGAAGAAGGATATGCCGTGAAAATTGCTGACCGTGTAACCGTATCGGCTCCTAAAGCCAAAGGTTTATACTGGGCAACCCGTACGCTTCTTCAGATGACGGAGCAAAACAGTGACCTGGCTTTGTCAAAAGGTTCAATGCGCGATTATCCGGATTATGCGATCCGCGGTTTTATGATGGACTGCGGCCGTAAATTTATCCCGATGAACTTCTTGCGCGATTACGTTAAGATGATGGCCTATTATAAGATGAATACGTTACAGGTTCACCTGAATGATAACGCTTTCAAACAGTATTTTGAACATGACTGGAACAAAACATATGCAGCATTCCGTCTGGAAAGCGAGTTCTTCCCGGGGCTGACGGCACGTGACGGCTATTATACAAAGAAAGAATTTATTGATTTCCAGTTGATGGCCGATAGTCTGGGCGTAGAAATCATTCCGGAAATAGATGTCCCCGCTCATTCTCTGGCATTGACACATTATCGCCCGGAAATCGGTAGTGAGGAATATGGCATGGATCATCTGGATTTGTTCAAGCCGGAGACTTATCAGTTTGTCGACAGTCTGTTCCGGGAATATCTGGAAGGCAGGAATCCTGTATTTGTTGGTAAACGGGTACATATCGGAACAGACGAATATTCAAATAAAAAGAAAGATGTAGTGGAGAAATTCCGCGAATTCACCGATCATTATATTCGTTTCGTGGAAGGCTTCGGTAAGCAGGCCTGTGTTTGGGGTGCTTTGACACATGCCAAAGGCGATACTCCTGTGAAATCGGAAAATGTGCTGATGAGTGCTTGGTACAATGGTTATGCTGATCCGAAAGAAATGATCAAACAGGGATACGATCTGGTTAGTGTGCCCGATGGCTATCTGTATATCGTTCCGGCAGCCGGTTATTATTACGATTATTTGAATACGGAAATGTTATATAAGAAATGGACTCCGGCGCACATCGGAAAAGAGGTTTTCCCCGAAAAGCATAAACAGATTAAAGGAGGAATGTTTGCCGTATGGAATGACCATGCCGGTAACGGGATCAGTACGAAGGATATTCACTACCGCGTATTCCCGGCTTTGCAGACATTGGCTGTGAAGATGTGGACTGGAAAAGACTGTAAAGTACCTTATGAAACATTCAATGCGGCTCGCCTTTCCTTGAGTGAAGGTCCGGGAGTCAATGTAGCCGGGCGTATCGGTAAAACACCGCGTGCCGTATATAATCAGGAAACATTGAAGCCGGGAACCGAGACCGGGCTGAAGGAAATAGGTTATCAGTATACTGTTTCTTTTAATATCACATCAGTTCCCGAAGAGCGGGGAACAGAGTTGTTCCGTTCGCCGGATGCCGTCTTCTATCTGTCCGATCCTGTTTCTGGCAAACTGGGATTTGCTCGTGACGGTTATCTGAATACGTTTAACTATCAGTTCTACCCCGATGAAATGGCTTCAATTGCTATCAGTGGCGATGAAAAATCGACTCGTTTATATGTAAACGGACAGTTGAAGGAAGATTTGAATATCCAGAAACGTTTCTTCAACGGAGGAAAAGATTCCATGAGCTATGTTCGTACATTGGTTTTCCCGCTGGAAAAGGCCGGAAATTTCAAGAGTACGATTACTAATTTGGAAGTGCTGAATTATTGTAAGTGACAAATAATGGGGCAAAAGTATGAGTTATTAACTTTTGCCCCATTTTAGTATAGTGTATTATTACTTATTTAATATTTCATTAGCGTAACGTGCATAATGCCCCTGTAAACCGTTTGCGTACCTGCGAAGCACTGCTTCCCCCATACCGTTATGGTCACCACATAGATACAGAGCCCTGGCAAGATGTAGCTCTTTCAGAGCCAGATTTCTGGTGGAAGTATCATTTTGTCCGGGAATGGTTCTGGCTCTTGCTTCTGTATACGACAGGATTGCGTGATTACGAACACCTGGTTTAGACAACATCATAGCAAGAATAGGTATTGCCTCTTTGCTGCCGATTGCTTCTGTTGCCATAGCAATAGCCCGGAAATGAGAAAAATAATCTTCCGGCTCCAGTTGTTTTGCTTTTTCCAAAATAGTTGGAAGAGCAGAAGAATCTTTCGAGTTGCCTAAGGCTGTAACCAGTGCATCCAATGGACTCAGGCACATTCCGAACTGTCCCATACCAGTATAATGCCACCCTTCATCCCATGTAGTATGTTGATGGACGGTATCAGTCAGAATTGAGCTTCCTTTGTTATTTCCAAGAATACCAAGAATACTGGCAAGGATCATTTTTTCTTTAGGTATGGTTGCCTGACTGAGTTGTTTGCTTACCACTTCAAGACAACGATCAGGATCAGTCAGTAAAATTTCAAGTCCTTTGTAATTCTCGGTTACATTGATAGCTGCTTTTTTCATTGCCGAATTACTGAAACCTTTAAATTCTTTATCCGTTAATACCCGTTCCGGGAGATTTCCTATTTTAACCAGATGTTTTTGGACTTTTTTGATGTCGACTTTACGGAGCGGTTTTTTTTCTTTTGCACACAAAGCAGCTAAATAACCTACTGCATATCCCTGATTCTGCAAGCAAGGTTGCATGCGAATAACGGGCATGGCATCACGGTGGGCACTGGCTCCGAGACCGGTTGTCAATATGCCCTCCAATCCTTTGGGCAATAAGCTGCGTAGAGGAACATCAGCATCATATATTTTATGTCGTTTTTCCGGTGGATTCAGAATAAAATAAGGATCTATGATCATTCCATGAGTATCGAAAGAACTTTTATGGAAAGATATGGTGTCTGAATAACGGCGTTGATTTATCACATCGTAGACGGAAATGATATGCTCTCCGATAATCCTGCGACGTTCGCGTGTCTGGGGCATTTTTACGATATCAAAAAATCCTTTCATTTTATTTTTTGCTTGTATGAATGTACGTGATACATCAAGAATATCGGTATCATCGACAAAAAGCCAGTCATTGTTATTATAAAAATCACCCGGATCGCGTTTTCCAGCTCCGGCTCCTTGTACAGCGAGCGTATTTTTTCCGGTATAATCGAAAGGTGATCCGGCAGCAATAGCTATATCTGCACTCCCTGTACTGTCGATCAATACTTCTGAAAGGAAAACCCCACGTCCGAAAGGAGTTGCGACAACAAGTCCTTTTACTTTATTGTTGTCTACTAGTGCTCCACATCCCAATACGCCAAACCACAGTTCACCATTTGCTTTGAGTAATTCTCTGCGATACCATTCCATTTTCCAGTCGGATACCGATTGTTCTTTCCAGTTTTTTAGTTGTCTTGGGTGGTCTGCGGGGGCCATATTATGGACACCATTATCAATAGTTGCTGTAAAACCTTCCCGGAAACCATCCCAATAACAGCCGATCAGTCCTATTGTTCCTAATCCCCCCAGTCCGTGTAGATATTCCAGTACAAGAGTTTTTGCTCCTTGTCTGGCAGCCGATATCCCTGCGGAAGCTCCGGCTGTACCTCCACCTAAAACGATCACATCATAATTCCCCAATACCGGCAGAGCCCCGGCGGGAGAGTCGGCAAAGCCTTTCTGCATGGAGGGGCGGAGAGGTTTCAGGATTTCCCCGATTTGTCCGTAATTTGTTGCATTTACTTTCGGTTGACGGACGGCAATTTTCTCAGGCATCGGTGAATTTTTAATTTGTTCGGCAATTTGTTCTCCAAGTAATTCTCCTAAAAACATGGCATTGACCGGGCGCATCACATATGCAGCCGTTTCCCTGGGGATATCAGCGCAAGGTCCAAGAACCCAGAGGTTTTCTATATTCTGGGATTTGAATGCTTTTTCCGGGAGTTTACGGATAGACAATGAGCTTTCCCGGTAACTTTCTTTTCCTATGATTGTATGCTTTGGGATATACCAAAGTAAATCCGAGCTATCTACCTGCTCCGGATCCCATGTAACCGAACGGGCTATTTGTTCGATTTTCATCAGGGAGCCATAAGAGTTATTGTCGAGGGACATTCGGAACGTGTAACGTGTAATTGGATAACTTTTGTTGTTCACTTTAAAAGGCTGGGGGAGAACTTCCGCATTGCTGATCTCGGAGGCTTCCTTTTTTGCGTTGCCGACAACTGTGTATTGAAACTCTAATGTTTCTGGTTTAAAAGGTGTTTGTTCAGCTCCGAGTAAATTGGCGACAGTTGCATGGTGGGTTGTGTCGATGATCGCTTTGCAAAGTATGGCTTGCCTTCCCGAACGGTTGGCTATAACGACTCCGCCAGGTAATCCTGCCGGATCTGTCAATACATTGGTCACATAACTACTGTAAAGAAACTGGACATTGTTATCTATCAGTTCATTTTCCAGTACAGTCTTTACGCTGAGCGGAGTCGGATATTCTTTTCCGGGGAAAATTTTCCGGGAAAGATCTGTTTGAAGTTTCTCATCTTTGTTGTGTTCAAAAAGAAAACTGCCGCATATATCATCTCCCAAATAAGGCATATATCCGATTAAGAATACATCGCAACCTGTTTTTGCCGCAGCAACGGCTGTAGCAATTGCGCGTGAACTACCTCCAACTACTATAATGGACGTTTTTGCTATTATGGGTATTTTACGTTGACCTTCATAACAAAACTCTGTGTTAGGTACAACTTGATAGATAGTTGCTTTTGCCTCTTCGAGGTTGTTTAGTGAAGCTAGTGCTCCTCCGGCAACTGTTATTTTCAAAAAATCTCGTCGTGTAATCATAATGTATCTTTTTAATATTGGTCTGTGTAAGCAGTATATAAAAGTAAATATTTATTTCTTTGGTACTAATAGAATTGCATCACTAAATAATGCGCCTTTTGATTGGCTTCCGTCAATAGTGATTGCAACAGCTTCCCCTTTTTCGAATGTAAAGGTTCCCAAGCTAACCCACGAACCTTTTTTCTCTTTAGGTGTAATACTTATTTTTTCAGTTCCTCCTTTATATGATACTTCAAATGCCATTAGATCCGGCATGCTGGAGTCGGGAAGGTGTGTACAGTAGAAAAATATTTCGTAGGTGTCATTTTTTTTAATAACAGGCATAAATGAAAAAGAGCTGTTGTTATTTTCATTTGAACTCAGCAAGTAACTGTTTTTGTAATGAGCTCCAAAACCTTTATTCCAGCGTCCTCTCCGGCTGATCTTATCAATATCACTGTCATCAACCAGAATCTCCGGTGTAGAACCATCCAGATAAGGATCTTCTTTCAGGATGCGACGAAGTTCGGAAATATTAATATTCTGTACACTTGTGTTGCTGTCAATAGCAAGTGCGGATGCAATTGCTGCAGATTGTCCCAATACCATGAAAACAGGTTCCATGCGTATTGAACCGAAAGCGATATGAGTGGAAGATACGCAAACCGGAACCAACAAATTTGTGCACTCACTTTGCTTGGGAGTAATGCTTTTATAGGAAATAGGGTAGGGTGGGAAACCATGATATTGGACATCTCCTTCATTTTTTACCATACCGTTTGTAACAATTCGCTGACAGTTGTGTGAATCCATTCCATAGGCTGCCATCCCAATGGCATCGCTGACAGTTTCTTCACCCTGGCAATTCTTTTGTGTCATAATATATTCGCCATTCAGGCGGCGAGCTTCGCGCACATATAATTGTGTCGGAAAGTTGTCATTATCTACAAATTCGTCTTTTGCCCATCCAAATCTGGAAACCTGGTCGCGTAGTTCGGAGGGAACTCTATCGTCGTGTGTAAGAAAATAGAGCAGTCCTTTTGTATAGTCCACATGTTCCTGCCAGATTCTTTCCCGGGTTGCATAGTCACCGTCCGGATATTCGTAATTCATTCCGATCATGTCGGTCGATAACGGTCCACGGTTATTTACATCATATTTATTATCCGGCATAATGCCCCAATTGAATAACAGATAATTGTCTATGTGTAAATCCATTTTGCGGATAGCACGTGCCAATAATTCGTATTTATCCGGATCATAATTTTCAGGTTTCTCAAATGGGCGTTGATTTTCTTTATTATCGGTGAGGCATAAACGGAAATTGTATGCCTGGACAAGTTTATCTCCACTTCCTCTTTCTTTTAATGTATTTGGTTGGATTCCCCAGCATAAGCCACTGGTTGGATCTCCTTCCTTCAAATAAGGGTCGATTCCATCCGGGAATTGGTGGTAAACAGACATTTGAACCCCATTAAGCGTTTCATCCTGATTCTCATTCCCTTCACGCCCGACAAAATAGGAAACTCCGGCCTTTGCCATCAAATCTCCTTCATACGAGCAATCGATGAATTGTTTGGCCTTAACTTGTATCAGAGTTTTTTTGTCAGGCTGTTTGGAATCTTCCAGGGTGATGTTTTTTATTCTTTTATTTTGAACTTGTGCGTCTGTTATACGGCGATAATACAGTACATCTAACTCTGCATCCTCTATGAAGCGATTCATAGTTGCAGTCGCAAGACTTGGCGGAAAAGTCCATTGTTCGAATTTATTGTAATGCTCTCCTATACGGCGATAGAAAAGACGGGCTAACCCGGTAACGGCATATTTATTCCCGATATCAGTCATTCCGAGACCACCGGTTGTCATGCCTCCCAGATATTTGCCGGGTTCTATCAGGAGAACGGATTTCCCCATCTTTTTGGCAGAGTAAGCAGCAACTACGCCAGCTGAGGTACCGCCATACACACAGACATCCACTTCTTTTACAAATTCACTTCCTACATGATCTCCCGACTGGCAGGAGAAGAGACTTATGCAGAAGGCCAATATTATAACAATATACTTTAGATTCATTGTATTACATTTAAAAATGAAAGAAAAATACCCCGGCTGTAATCTGAAAATCCTTTAGGAAAACATGTGTTACAACCGGGGTGCATATTGGTCTGAAGAATTAATAACCGTCGTTTTGTGTCAAATTACTGTTGACTAAAATGTCGTTGGCCGGGATGGGCCACAAATAATTTTTCCGCGCATCGAAAGACATTTTATAGAATGTAGTGATATATCCGGCTGTTTCCATCGGAGAGAGGTTGGGCAGACCGTTTTCGTCAATCGTCGGTATACCACCGATAGGATAGTTGCCTTCATCCCAGTTCTTCAGCAAAATTTTGAAGTCTGAAGACAATTCCAGATTGGATTCACTACCGGTCAGACCGTTCCAGCTCGCAGAACCGGACCAGGCGCGTGGCAGGTAATACATCGGCTTGTTATGTGATTTATCGGCAATACGCCAGCGTATTAAGTCACGGTAACGAAGTCCTTCAAACGCAAATTCTGAACGTCGTTCCATACGGATGATTTTCCGTAATGCGGCTTGGGATGTAACTTCTACATGTGGATAAGCTCCGGTAGCTCCGCGATAGGCTCGTTCACGCACCAGATTGATGCTTTTGTCCAAATCCTCCTGTGTACATTGTCCCATCTCGTTCTTCGCTTCTATGTAAGTCATCAGTATCTCGGCGTAGCGCAGGTAGGGATAACAGTTGTCTGAAACACCACCGTAACTGTTGTAATCTTTCCAGTTATCTTTCACGAATTTGCGGAGCATCAGCCCGTTGTAGGCGGAGTGCTGGTTAGAGGCTTTGGCATCATTGTTGAGCACCATTTGGCCGGTTGAGACTTCATACACTTTGTTTGCATAAGGACTGGGGTTATATTCATAACCAAGTGTAATGTAGTCCGGATACTTTTCGGGAAAAGTCCCGTCTACTTTCGACAGCTCATATTCGGCATAATCAGCAGAGTATTTTGTCTTGAATGGCTGGATTGTCATCGCAAGACGTGGATCACGGTTGGCAAAGGGATCCTTCGGATTATAGAGTGGCGACTTGTCGATGGGAAGGCCATCGATACAAGTATAAGAACAAAGCAACTCCAGCGAAGGACCTTGATTGGCGAAACCACCTAACTTACGAATAACGTAGTCTTTGACACTTCCAAAAAGACCATACCCTTTCTTTAGTGTCAAATCACCTTTGAAGTAAAACATTAACTCTGATGAACTGTTGGCTTTGAATAGTTCGGCGTAATTGTCATGCAGTTTATAAATGCCTAAATTCATACATTTTTCTGCTGCCGAGGCTGCGGTCTGCCAATCGCCGTGGAAGAGCGCGAAACGAGCTTTGAAACCGAGAGCTGCCCCTTTGGTCGGTCTTTGTTGAGTTGCGTAGGAATCGGGCAGATATTCTATGGCCTTGTCTAAACATTCATAGGCATAAGCTAGTACTTCGCTTTTAGGGGAACGAACAGCTACATAGGCTTCGTCCAGGGTCATACCTTTGTTCAGGACACAATCTCCCCAATAGGTTGCCAATTCGCAATAGGCGAATCCGAGCATGAAGTATGCCTCTCCTTTATATTGGTTGACTTTGTTATCACTTAGGCCGCTTGCCGTTCCGTTGTCCAGGGATTGGATTACTTTCGTGGCACGTGCAATGGACTTGTAGAGTGAGGTCCAGCGGGTTGAAGCAGTACCCCACTGAGCAGTCACTGTCCCTAGAGTGATATCGTTGGATCCATTGCGGTTCAAAAGGTCATCGTCCCAGTCAAGGTTATCGATGGGGAAGAAGTCCGGACGCCACAGATCGTTGAGCGACATCTCAATTTCGGTTTCATCATGATACCAATTCTCACTTGCACCTTCTGATAGTGGATTCAGGTCGAGGTCGGCACAAGCAGCCATGCTTAGTGCCATTATTCCGGTAAATAGATATTTACTTATTTTATTCATACTGGATTCTCTAATTAAAATGAAACATTCAGACCAAAAATATAGGAAGACATAATGAGGTCGCTGCTGCGATCCCATTCCGGATCGTATCCGTCGGGATACTTTGAAAAAGCAGGCAAATCGTTTGCACTGAAATAGACTCTCAGTTTATTGACGAAGAACTTTTTCGTGATTTCTGACGGAATGGTGTAGCCTAAAGTGATATTTTTTATACGCATATAGGCTCCGTTAAAGAGATAGAAGTCGCTGTTGGCATAAATATTGGTATTGTTGGTCGTCAACTTGGGATATTTCGCCTTTGCGTTCTCGGCATCTGTAGCTGTCGGACTCCAATGGTTTTCGATCAGATTCAATGGACAGGCATAGGCTTGATAGTTGAACGGTGTACCGGGCCATGACCAGTAAACAAGCTGGTGACCGATACCCTGGAATGATAGGTTGAAATCGAAGTTTTTCCATTCAGCCCAGAGTGAACCTCCGTATTGCAGTTCCGGTAACGAGTTACCTAAACGTACGCGGTCGTTGGATGCTGTGATTTTACCATCCTTGTCAATATCCAGATAACGGATGTTTCCTGCCTTATCGTTGTTGGTCAGGACAGCTATCGGGTTACCGTCCTCGTCATACATAGCTGCATCATTCAGTATGATCCCCAGGTTTTTGTAGCCATACCATTCATTATAATATGAACCCTCTTCGGTAATCTTGGTTCCATCGATTTTTTGGCGGTTGGCCATATAACCCATTTTTGAGCGGTAGTCTGAGATATTAAAGCTGGCACCGTAGCGGAAGTCGTTGATCTGGTCGCTCCAGGAGAGTTCAAGATCCCAACCTTTCGTGTTCATATCGGCAGCATTGTTCTGTGGTGCGTTGTAGCCGAAATAAGAAGGGAATCCTACTTCCATCAACATATCGGTCGTCTTTTTATAATAGTAGTCGGCCGAAGCGCGCAGCCTGTTGTTTAATAGGGTGATGTCTGCACCAATACCGTAGGTCGTAGTTGTTTCCCAAGTGATGGTGTTGAATGCATAGTCTGTCTGATAGGCGGTTTGCACTACGTCTGACGATCCGGTGGAGGCGTTGGGAATGAAGCCGGTTCCGAAAGTCAGTTTGGCCTGGTAGGGGAATTCTGAACCGATACGTTCGTTACCCAGTTGTCCGATTGAGCCGCGAAGTTTCAGATAGTTAATAACACTTTTGTTGAACCAGGGTTCCTCTGAAATGACCCAACCAGCACTGACAGAGGGAAATGTACCCCAGCGGTGGCCATCGGCAAAACGTGACGAACCGTCAGAACGGATATTTGCCTGCAGCATATAACGGTCGGCCCATGAGTACATGATACGTCCGAAGAAAGAACGGTAGGCATTGTGTCCGGCATTTCCACTATTGTATTGATAATCCTCCGGGCCTAAGTTCAGGTAGGGAAAGTTCACTAAGCTATAATTTGTGCGTGATGCACCTTCATTTTCCCAGTTATAGGAGTAGTCTTCGTAACCGGCCATGAGTCCGATGGAGTGGCGTTTCAATTGTAACTTGTAGTTGGCATAGAATTGCATAGTCAGACTATGTGTGTCGTTGCGTGTTTCGTTCAGGCTGGTTGTTGCATAGCCTGATCCGGGAATGGCATCTCCACTGATCCGGAACACGTCATATTTCTTTTTATGGTCTTTCCCTTTGTAGAAAGTATATTGGGGTGCCGCGATTGCTGTCAGGGTCAGTCCTTCTATCGGTGTGAGATCCAACTGAATCTTACCGTTGATACGATAGTTCTGACCTTTGACAGTTCCCCCCAGATCATGTAGCGCAAAAGGGTTGTCGCCATCCTTACCATCGGCATAGCTACCGTCGACCCAATAAGAGTTGTAGAGCGGAGAACGGGCCATGAAGTCTTTGATAATACTGCCTTCTGCACTGTGTGGTGTAACTGTGCTGGAGTAAAGTAGGTTCACGTCCACATTCGCATGGATCCAATTGTTGATATTGTAGTCGTTGTTTGAACGTACATTAAAACGCTCATAGTTCTTTTTGTCGTAAAGGGCATCGGTATTGTAGTAATTGAGGCTGAAATTCGTTTTCAGTTTTTCGGTACCTCCGCTGAGGGAGAAGGAGTGGCGCTGATGATGCGTAGAACTTTTAATACCCATTCCCATAAAATCTGTATCTGGATAACGGTCAGGATCTTCAGCCCGCAGTTGTGCATAGTTGTTGATCAAATCTTCCGAATAGGCCGAGTGGAGGGAAGAAGCACCATCGTTATAGGCGAGTTCGTTGTATCCTTGCATCCATTGTACAGCATTGGCAAACCTTGGTTTGGCTGTTGGTGCATCAATGCCGTATTCCACGCTGTAGGAAAGATGGAAGTTCTTATCCTTGGCGCGTTTTGTTGTGATCAGGATGACACCGGCAGCCGCACGTGAACCGTATATGGCTGCTGAAGCTGCGTCTTTCAACACCTGGATATCTTTTACGTCTTCGGGCGCAATGTCGTTAATATCACCCGGGATACCGTCCACGATTACCAGCGGGTCATTGGTTGATAGTGTTGTGACACCACGTACACGAATGGTAGCTCCGGAAGTAGGATCACCGCTTGAGCGTGTGATCTGTACACCGGCCATCTGTCCCTGCAGCTGATTAGAAAGTTGCGGGGTGTTTTTCATCTGAAGTTTGTCACCACCCAGAGAGGAAGTTGAACCGGTCAGGTCAATTTTGCGGGCCGTACCGTAACCGATCACTACTACTTCATCTAGATTCTGCAGGTCTTCCGTCAGTTTAATTATGAATTGATTCTTGCCATCTATAACTATCTCTTGCGTATTATATCCGATATAAGAAACTTTTAGTGTCGCGTTTTGTGCAACATGAAGGGAGAAGTATCCTTCGAGATCTGTAATGCTACCGTTGGAGGTACCTTTTTCAACCACATTTGCACCAATGACCGGTTCACCATCTGCATCAATGACTTTACCTGTAATATGCTTGGTCTGTTGTTGCCGGACAGCATAGGCTTTGCGGATAATGTTAATGTTCCGATCGTTGATTGTATAAGTCAGGTTTGTTCCAATTAAAGCCTGTCTCAGAACATCATCGATCTGCAGGTTAGTTGCTTTTACATTGACATCGATGTTTTTCACTTCTTCATCGACATAGAAGAATAGAAACTCGCTCTGTTTCTCTATCAGGGAAAACAGTTCAGTGAGGGATATTCGCTCTGCTTTGATTGAAACGGTTACAGATTGAGAATAGGATGATTCTATTGCTACTGCCTGAAACAGAGCGACGAAAAGTAAGATGACCGTGATTTTCATAATTGAGAAAAGTTTTTTTAAGTCTTTGGCTAAGAAAGACCTGTAATACGAAACATTTTCCATATTTTTGTACTGATTTAAAGATTGATAATTCGCTTCATCCACAATGTTTGGCCACGGAGGGGAGGAAGCGGAGAATTAAAATTGAAGATTTGAAAACCGGTTGTACTTTCAGGTATGACCGGTTTTTAGGTTAATGTTGGTACTATTTCATAGGCATTCTGTTTTTATTAATAAAAGTTTATCTGATATAGTATGTATTATTCTTATTTTCCCATTTCATAGGTAGACTTCGTGAAATTACTTTCAGAATTTCATCCAAGGTTTGTTCTTCGCTGAAACCACCGGATACCGTCATTGATGGTTTCGTTAATTTCTTATTTCCAATAATGATCTGTACATTGTATCTTTTTTCAAGTTCTTTTGCCAAATCTGTGAACATGATCATTTTATATTTTATCAGACCTTCTTTCCAAGAGATTTCTTTTTCTATATCAACTTCGTGTACATCAATGTTACCGGTTGTATAATCGAATGCAGCTTGTTGATTGGGATATAATTTTATTTTTTGCCCGGATCCCTCGAAAGATACACATCCTTCTATCAGTGTGGTAATGATTTTATCAGATCCTTTGTCAATCTTTGCATTAAACACTGTTCCCAGCACTTTAATGGTTCCCCTGTTTTTATTTTCCACTTCAAGGGAAACTTCGAACGGGCTATCAGGATTTTTAGTTACTTCAAAAAAAGCTTCCCCCTCCAGTTTTACTGACCGGTTGTTTTTTCCGAAAGCATCTGAATAGGTAAGTGTGCTATTTTTATTTAGTGTAACTTTTGTTCCGTCACGGAGTGTGAATTCTGATTTGTTGTTATTGGTGAGATAAGTGTAATACTCTTTGCTTTTCCCGTTTGTACTGGTTATACTGAAAAAAGATGAGATCGTGATAATCAGAACAATTGAAGCGACAACTGACAGGAGGATCGGAATCAGATACTGTTTCCCGGGAGTTTGATGTCTGTTTATTTTATCCTGTAGTTTTTCTAATGAAACAGATGGGTTTACGTATTGATTAGATGCAATATCTGCACTCCAGTAACTTTTTAGCAGACTGAATGTTTTATGATTTTCTTCTTTTTCATTCATCCAGTTGCTGATGAACAGAATATCTTCAGCCGACGCTTCTCCGGCTAAAACTCGTGCTATAATATGATCTATTTTATTTTCCATCTTTGTTACTTCTAGTATTATAGTCGTAACGTATATGGAAAAACCCTTAGTTGTAAATTGAAAAAATAGTATTAATTTTATAATTAAAACCGTACCTGCAATCGAACCTGCATCATATTGATTTCGCATTTACCCAATGCAGAATACTTGTCCATCCAAAGATGTGCGTAGTTCAGGCGGGAAGAAATGTATTTGTTGAAATAATAATTGATGCCGATGGATACGTCGTGCTGGCTTCCTCCTGTGATATGGCTGCTGAAATCATTCAGGTTCGTATAGTTGTAACGGCAGGCAAGCAGAATAGAATGTGGGTCTTCAGGCATTACCGGTATTGCATCGAGTACATCGTAAGCATATTTGCTCCCTTTTAGGAGGAATCCGCCCAATATATATCCTCCGTGGGCGGAATAGGAGGGTTGGGAAGAATTTTGTTTGATTTTCGTGTAAAGAAACTCTGTTTGTAACAGCCATTTTTTTTGAAACAACAGGCATTCTACGTTCGACTGAACCTGATTTTTGGCATGTTTGAATGTCAAATCTAACGTTCGGGGGGATGGAATATAAGTAACGCCTTTTGTCTTTAACCGGATTTGTTGTTCACCGGTTTCCGTATTTTCATCAGGGACTTTGAATAAAGCTCCTGTGCCTATATGGAATAATTGTCCCGGAGAATTTATTGGGCGCCAGACGACACGTCCGGAAAAGTTATAACCGGGTTTGGTTGTCTCGGAGAAGCTGAGTCCGTCACCGCAAAAAGCACCGGCTGATAAATAATAAGAAGGAAGGGAACGTGTGTAGGATATGCCTATTCTGCGATCCGGATAGAAAGTTTCCGCCACATTGGAGGCTGTGTTGAAAATTAAATCATTTGTGCTGGTGGACTGGTCTATACTGTAATAGCCGAGCATATAACCGGCACGGAAATAATTTCCGTCTTTGCCATATTCGGTGAATGCATCTTTCAGTGTTATCTTATTGTTTGCAAAGCCTACATCTATTTTGGTATACCAGTTCGAATAGATACGGACTTTAGCTGCCAGCCGGACATCTGCGATATGCGCTCCGGCATGTAACTCTTTGGGAGAATGAATATAAACACCGCCATCCAGGAATAAACGGCCTGATAATTTCCAGTCGATAGGTGAAGAATCCGGCGTTGCAAAAACTGAAAAAGCAAATAGAATAAGTAGAAATAAGGGTGTTATCCGTCTCATGAAAAATGTTCCTTTACAGTATTGAAACTGTAAAGGAACGAAAAAAATGGAAAAAATCGAAGTGATATTGTAAAGATATTGGTTATAGACCGAGTTATATCGTTTATTACTAAGACAGGAATTTTGAAAATACCCCTACTGGTATGGAAAGAAATATTGTAGTTTGAAAGAGACAAAAAAACGAAAGGGAAAGTCCGGATTTGACTCCGGGCGTTTCCCTCTCTAACTTAACCGACCCCCTTATTTCCCAATAAGTTTTATATTACAAATGTATGTGATTTGTGACAATGATTTGTTTCGTAATTCAAGCAATTGGTATTAAAGGTCAGACAAATTTCATTTTGTTTTCTGCCGCTTTATCTTTTGACCGATAAAAGGAAGATTTCTATATGTTGTTGTTTTGAAAAGAACAACAGGCTGTTGATGTTTGTTTCGGTTCGGGAGTATTGAGGGATAGCGGTGACTTTTTTATTTATTCTTCTTTTCTAAGAAATTCGCGTAGTTTTTTGATAGCAGTAGCAAGGTGGGCTTCAAGTGTTTTTACGGAAATTTCCAATATAGCTGCTACCTCTTTATATTTGAGCTTATCTTCACGGACTAACTTGAATGCCGTTTTGCATTTTGCCGGCAATGCTTCAATGGCATTATTTAGTTGGTTGATTTTTTCTTTGGAAATGAGGTCGTCTTCCGGAGTTGTTTCCGTATGGATGAAAAGGTCTATTGAAAGTTCGTTCAATTCTATTTGTTCCATGTGTATGGAACGGTAATAGCTGATAGCTTTATGTCTGGCGATAGAATAAATGTAAGAATCGAAATTCGTTACTTTCAGTAGAGATTTTCTATTATTCCATACTGCCAGGAAAGTATCGGAAACAATTTCTTCTGCTTCCACTGTGGAGGAAACATAGAGTCTCGTAAATCGTATTAACCTTTGGAAATAAGTCAGGTATAACGATTTAAAAGCAGCTTGGGAATCGGTCAATGCCATTTCACAGAGCCATTGCAGTATGTCATCTTTATGGTCGGTCAATGATTGAAAGTTAATAACTATGATATTGTAGTCGCATTTTAGAAGAAAAACCCTTAGTGTGATAACTTTCTTTTTTCTCCCTTGTTTTAATAATAAGGGCGTTTTAACAATTGTAACATGTTTGTAATATCTGTGTAACACATGTGAAATATTTGTTTCAGACCTTTGTTGTCGAATATGTAACACTCATTTATGGAAACATTCTATCTGTTCCTCGTAATTTTTCTTTTCGTGCTGGCGGTATTTGACCTGTCGGTCGGAGTCAGTAATGACGCAGTAAACTTTTTGAATTCTGCAATCGGTTCGAGGGCCGCATCGTTTAAAACTATTATGGTCATCGCCGCAATCGGTATTTTTGTCGGCGCTTCTTTGTCTAACGGTATGATGGATATTGCCCGGCATGGGATTTATCAGCCGCAACACTTCTTTTTCTCTGAGATTATGTGTATCCTGCTGGCTGTTATGCTGACCGATGTCGTACTGCTCGATATCTTTAATTCATTGGGGATGCCGACATCGACGACCGTTTCGCTTGTGTTTGAATTGCTGGGAGGTACGGTGGCCCTGTCGCTGGTCAAGATAGCCAATTCCAACGGTGCTTTGCAGTTGGGGGATTTGCTGAATACCGATAAGGCTTTTACCGTGATTCTCGCCATCTTCCTTTCTGTGGCGATTGCTTTCTTCTTCGGAAGCGTGGTGCAGTATATTTCGCGTCTCATCTTTACATTTAATTATAAGAAACATACAAAATACTTTATAGCGCTGTTTGGCGGCCTGGCGGCTACTTCCATCCTTTATTTTATGCTGATAAAAGGGTTGAAGGAAAGTTCTTTTATGACCGGCAATCTGAAAGAGCTTATTTACGGCAATACCAGCATGGTGGTGTGGGGTGCTTTTATTTTCTTTACTATCCTGATGCAAATCCTTCACTGGCTGAAGGTGAATGTATTCAAGATTATTGTGATGCTAGGTACTTTTGCCTTGGCATTGGCTTTTGCCGGAAATGACCTGGTGAACTTTATCGGTGTTCCTCTGGTTGGCTATTCTTCCTATATGGATTTGATGGCGCAGGGGGGAACGACGACGACGGATACATTCCTGATGGGTTCGCTGCTTGCTCCGGCTCAGACACCCTGGTATTTCCTGGTCGGTTCGGGGCTGGTGATGGTGATTGCACTGGCTACTTCCAAGAAAGCGCATAATGTGGTGAAGACTTCGCTGGATTTATCCCGCCAGTCGGAAGGAAACGAGAGTTTCGGAACATCACCAGTGGCACGTATGCTGGTCCGCACTTGCAATAATGCTTCCAGTACGATTCTGAGTGTGGTTCCGCCAAAGGTAAAGGACTGGATTGACAGCCGTTTTAATAATGATGAAATTATTCTGGAAGACAAAGCCAGCTTTGACCTGGTCCGTGCTTCGGTTAATGTGGTACTTTCGGGATTGCTGATTGCGTTGGGTACTTCTCTGAAGCTGCCGCTTTCGACGACTTACGTGGCATTTATGGTGGCAATGGGTAGTTCGTTGGCCGACCGTGCCTGGGGACGGGAAAGTGCGGTTTACCGTATTACCGGTGTGCTGTCGGTTATCGGCGGATGGTTTATTACGGCGGGAGCTGCTTTTACGATTTGCTTCCTGGTTGCTATCGTTATTCATTTCGGAGGCATTGCAGCGATGGCGGCGATGGTCGGCCTGGCAGTTTATATGTTGATACGTAGCCAGATTGCTTATAAGAAAAAGATGAAGAAAGAAGCCCTGAAGGAAGAAGTGAACACGACAGTTGCCAAACTGCGTGATACGACAGACAGCCGTGAAGCCCTTTCTTTGTTCCGTGAACATAGCCGCGAAGAATTACAGTCGGTATTGCTGTTTACTGCGGATGCACTCGACCGCTCCGTCCATGGTTTCATGAATGAGAATCTCCGGGAGCTGCGTAAAGTCCTGAATGAAATAGAAGAGAAAAAGATACATCTGAAGCAAGTAAAACGTGTCGGTACGCTGGGCGTAACGCATCTGGAACACGATATTGCCGTCGAAAAGGGATTGTATTATTATCAGGGGAATGATTTCGCCAGCGAGATTATCTTCAGTGTCCGCCGTCTGACAGAACCCAGCAAGGAGCATGTGGATAATAACTTCAGTCCGCTCAACGATATTCAGAAAGAAGATTTCAGCAAAATGACGGAGAGCATCATTACTTATCTGAAACGTTGCGCTGTCATGATTGAAACGAACGATTATCATCGTCTGGACGATGTCATAGTCGAATCCGTCTCCTTGACCAACCAGCTCACCGCCCTGAAGAAAGGTGAATTGAAACGTATACAGGGACAGAGCGGAAGTACGAAGGTAAGCATGGTCTATCTGAATATGGTACAGGAAGCGCAGAACGTTGTATCGTTTACTGCAAACCTGGTGAAAGTAAGCCGTAAATTCCAAAAGGAATAAGGATGAAAAACGGTACCCGGGCAAAATGTCTTATAATGTTATCCGCTAGCCGATTACAGTTTCCTCGTAGTTTCTGTTTCAGGGAACGCGAGTTTCCAAGGCAGGAAACCGCAGTTTCTTAATAAGGAAATTGTAAGGAAACTATACGGAGTTTATAAAGGAACTGTCAGGGAAGAAGATGCCGGCTTTATAATGCCAGCATCTTCTTTTCTTTTATCAGGTCGCTTTCGTCCATGCGGAGAGAAGGGACGGTGCACATTTTGATGTAATCGCCGGTCTGGCAGGTGTAGTCGTAATAGGATTGTTGTTCGGGCGTGAAGTCTTCTTTGGCTATCAGGCCGTTTTTCATTGCCAGAAACTCTTCGATGTCCGTACTTTCCGATTCCTTTATGAGGACGATACGGCGGGCGACCGGATTGCGGTTGTAATCCAGTCCCAGATATAAACCGCGCAGCTGGCGGGGATTCTTGAACATGGGAATTTGCAGATAGACAGTAACCAGCGTTAACGGGGGAACCGGATTTTCACTGAACATGCAATAGAAGTTTTGAGGGTCCCCGTTTACCCCGATACCCCATTGTACTTCATCGTATGCATTGAGCCGGCCGATACGGATATGGTCCTTATTGTCGGACAATGTGATTATATAAGGTTCGCATTTCAGGCAATCGCTGGAGGAAGAGAGACTATAGCTGGTATATAACCCGCAGATGTTGGTCGTCTTCCGGGCGGAAAGAGATAATTCCTCGTTGAGCGACTCGATGAAAGGAATCCCTTTCTGTGTGTGCAATGCCGCCGGTTCCAGTTCGTCGAGCCGGTTCAGCGTGTTTTCCAGTCCTGAAAGCAGTTTTCTTTTGGATACGTTATTAACCAGCGATAGCGCCTGGTCGAGCGCCTCTTCCTGCGGCATTGTTTTGGCCGATTCAAAATAGGCGGGCAAGACGGTCGTATAGAGCGATGACAATACGCTCGGAGCCATTCCCACCCAATCGGCTATTTCTTTCATCTTCGTACCGTTGTTCCTTAAATATTCAATCCTTTTGTAGAGTTCTGAGAAGTCATTCATCATGTAACATTTTCTTTAATACAATACAAAATAACGCCCCGTTTGTTGCATTTCCGTTACATGAATGTTACATAAATATTTCTTTATAATTTATTGATATTTAGTTATATATTAATAATACATATTCATGTGTTCAGTAATATTCCTGTAATATCTCCGGGATACTTTTGCCGTCGAAAACAAAACGACAGCATGATGAATAATTTGTTACATATCAACGAAACAACCCGGAAACGTCTTTCCGATTTTCTTTTTATCCTTTGGGCCGGAGGGGCCGCCTTGTTATCCTATTCATTAGTATATGCATTACGCAAACCTTTTACGGCTGCCTCCTTTGAAAATGCGGAATTCTTCGATTTGGATTATAAAGTGGTGGTGACAATCTCACAGATACTGGGATATGTTATTTCCAAATTCATAGGGATTAAGCTGATTTCCGAGTTGAAACCGGAAGAACGGTTTAAGTTTATCCTCACTTCTGTGTTGCTGGCGGAGTCTTCGCTTATTTTATTCGGATTGCTTTCCACGCCGTTCAATGTGGCAGCCATGTTTCTGAACGGGTTGTCGCTGGGATGTATGTGGGGAGTCATTTTCAGTTTTATCGAAGGACGCCGGGTGACGGATATTCTGGCAAGCCTGCTGGGAGTCAGTATGGTGATTAGTTCGGGTACGGCCAAGTCTGTCGGGTTGTATGTCATGAACCATCTCCATGTGAACGAGTTCTGGATGCCGGCCCTGATTGGTGGCGTTGCGCTTCCCCTCTTGTTGTTGCTCGGTTGTGCGCTGAACAAACTTCCGGAGCCTAACAAAGAAGACATCGCCATGAAGTCTGAACGCGAAACGTTGAACGGACAGCAGCGCTGGGAGTTGTTTAAGAGCTTTATGCCTTTCCTCAGTATGCTTTTCGTGGCAAACATAGCCATTGTAGTCCTGCGGGATATAAAAGAAGACTTCCTGGTGAATATCATAGATGTCACTGCTTATTCTCCCTGGCTTTTTGCCCAGATTGACAGTGTGGTGACATTGATTATCCTGGGGATATTCGGTTTGATGGTCTTTGTGAAAGACAATCTGAAAGCATTATCCGTCCTGTTCGGTCTTATCATCGTGGGAATGATTGCAATGTCGGTCGTTTCTTTCGGGCAGGACCGGTTCCGTCTGTCGCCTGTGACATGGCTGTTTATCCAGAGCCTGTGCCTGTATATTGCCTATCTGACTTTCCAGACTATCTTTTTCGACCGGTTCATCGCCTGTTTCAAGATACGTGGAAATGTAGGGTTCTTTATCGTGACGACAGACTTCCTGGGATACACCGGAACCGTATTGGTTCTTATCCTGAAAGAGTTTTGTAATCCCCATATTAATTGGGCGGTATTTTATAATCAACTAGCCGGTTATGTTGGCATCTTTTGTTGTATCACTTTCATCTGTTCTTTCGTATATTTGCATCAACGTTTCCGTAAAGAAACGGGTATGACAGCCGCCAGGGAAGAGACACTTGAAGCCACTCCGCAGAATGCCATCACCGTAGCCTGAGAGAAATAATAAAAACTAGTATATAAAGTTATGAAGAAGATTTCGTGTGTAATTATGGACTGGGCCGGAACGGCCGTCGATTTTGGTTGTTTCGCTCCTTTGAACGCCTTCCTGAAAGTCTTTTCGGAAGAAAAAGGAATAGACATTACTTACCGTCAGGCACGTGAGCCTATGGGACTTCTTAAGATAGACCATATCAAGGCTATTCTGAATATGCCGGAGGTGAATGATAAATTCCGTGCACGTTATGGCCGCGACTGGAATATGGACGACGTGAACGAGATGTATCAGAGTTTCGAAAAGCATCTGTTCGCTTCCCTGAAAAACTTTACGACTCCGATACCCGGTGTATTGGATACTATCCGACTGTTACGTGAAGACGGACTGAAGATTGGTTCGACAACCGGCTATACGCAAGCTATGATGGACGTGGTTCGTCCGGGTGCCGCTGCAAAAGGTTATGTGGTGGACAACCTGGTGACTCCCGATGATGTCCCCGCAGGCCGTCCGGCTCCCTATATGATTTATAAGAATATGATTGACCTGGCTATCCCGTCGGTGGATAATGTGGTGAAGGTGGGCGATACGATTGCCGATATTAAAGAGGGAGTGAATGCGAAAGTATGGACTGTCGGTCTTATAACGGGAAGCAACGAGATGGGGCTTTCGGAAGAAGAATACAACCGCCGCTCTGCCGACGAACTGGCCGGACTGAAACACGAAGTACGTGAACGCATGTTGGCTGCCGGTGCCCATTTCGTATTGGACAACATCACGGAACTTCCTGCTTGCATTGAGAAAATTAACAGATAAAATAAGGACATAATAGCTATCATTGAATATGAGAAATTATCTTTTACTGACACCCGGCCCATTAAGTACGTCACAGACCGTGCGCGAAGCCATGCTCCAGGATTGGTGTACCTGGGATAAAGATTATAATGGAGGAATCGTAACCCCAATCCGTAAAGGTCTGCTGGCTATCGCCGGACTGGATGAAAACGAATATACTGATGTGCTCCTGCAAGGCAGCGGAACCTACTGTGTGGAAGCAACCATCGGAGCCGCCGTGAAACCGACCGACAAATTGCTTATCCTTGCCAATGGTGCTTACGGGAAACGTATGGCGCAGATTGCCGGATATTACCATATCGACCATGTCCTGGTCTCTTTGCACGAAACAGAACTGATAACAGGCGAAGTTGCCCGCCGTGCCCTTGAAGAGAATCCGGGCATTACTCATCTTTCGATGGTACACAGCGAAACGACGACCGGCCTGCTGAACCCGATTGAAGAGGTGGCGGAAGTCATTCGCGGCAAGGGTATCACTTTTATTGTCGATGCCATGAGCAGCTTTGGCGGTGTACCTATCGACATGAAGAAGCTGGATATCGACTTCCTGGTGAGTAGTGCCAATAAATGTATCCAGGGAGTTCCCGGTTTCGGTTTTATCATTGCAAAGAGGGAAAAGCTGATGGCTTGCAAGGGTGTGGCCCGTTCATTGTCACTGGATATCTATGACCAGTGGGAAACGATGGAGAAGGGTGGAGGTAAATGGCGTTTCACGTCTCCCACACATGTAGTCCGTGCCTTTTACCAGGCTATGAAAGAGCTGAACGAAGAAGGAGGTATTGTCGCCCGTTACGAACGTTATAAAAAGAACCACCGTACATTGGTTGACGGAATGCGTGCACAAGGTTTCAAGACCTTGCTTCCCGATGCTTCCCAGGGTCCGATTATCACTTCTTTCCTTTATCCGCATGCAGGGTTTGATTTTAACGCATTCTATGCAGCTCTGAAGCAGAAAGGATTTGTGATTTATCCGGGTAAAATATCCGATGCGGATACTTTCCGTATCGGTAATATCGGCGATGTGTTTCCGGAAGATATGGAGAAGCTGCTGGAGGCAATCCGGAATACTGATTACAAATAGAATATAACTCTGAAAACAGTTGATATACTATATTATAACCGGATGTTGCCGTTCACTTCCGGTTATAATTAGCCCAATCTGAAAAAAATGCAAGAATAATGAACCGATAATTGCTTTTATATTGTATATGATAATAATTTTGAGTACGTTTGCTCCCATTAAAAATCAAGTTATTCAGGAGATTGTTCGAAATTGATTCATCAGTGCCTATTTAGTTGATGGATGGTAGTAATTTAATAATAAAAGCAAATGAAACGGTCAGATTTAATTGCAGCTATAGCTGCTGAAAGTGGTTGTAGTAAGAAAGATGTAGATGCAATGCTTGAAGCATTTTGTTCTGTTGCGACTAATGCACTTCGCCAGAGGGACCCAATAGTGCTGAAAGGCTTTGGTACTCTTTCTCCAAGAGAGCAGAACAGTCGTCCGGCCCGCAATCCCAAGACAGGTGAGGTTGTTATTATCCCGAAACGTCTGAGTGTGAAGTTCAGCGTTGGTAAGTTCCTTTTTGAAGACCTGAACAAGTAACTGCTATCGGTGGGCGATGGAATCCCGCAGGACGAGTATTCCTTCCGGTCCCATATTGAATAGTAAGTCTACGATACTTAAGTTGGGGAGGAATCCGAATTTATCCCGAAATACCTGATAATAGGGTTGCGGGAGAAAGGCGGAATCTTCCCCTTCGTGTTTCGGGCGGATGATTTCCCGGAAATCGTTCGGTACTTCCGGCATGTAAGCTTCCGTATAGACAACGTTCGGTTGCAGGTCCAGCAACCGGCAGACCAGCATGCGCAGCTCCTCGTTGAAATCAAACAGGAACTCATATTTCTTCTCGTAGAACGGTGCGAAATCTTCCTCATAATATTCAAAGAACGGACTCATATTATAAGCCGAGACCAGTGCATTCCAATGCAGGTGGCGCCAGTTCCCGTGGTCGGATATGCGGATATCCTTCGTCGGGCATTTCAGCGTGTCGGGCTTGACGATGGGGACGGAGAGTGACAGCGGACCGTTGGCAGCCGCGATTGTACAGCGGTTGCGGTAGGTTTGCTTCAGATAGTTTTCGGCTGTTTCTATCCGTACCTCTTCAAATTGGTAGAGTTTGCAGTATTGTTGTACCGGGCCCAGGTAGGCTGAAGAAATATATACAGGTTGCATGATTAGTTTACGGGTTTAAAAATTCGTTGCCGGTCTTTGCTGTACCAGCAGAGCCAGGCGTTTCCAATGATATGGTTGCGTGGGATGAATCCTAGGTGACGTGAGTCCACCGCTTCGTTGGCATTGTCGGAAAGCATCCAGTAATAATCCTGATTGAAGAAGAAGAAATCTGTTTCCCGACCGTCCAGGAATAACTTCCCGTCACGGAACACGGCCTTGTCGCCGGCTTCGGCCCGGATGGCTTCACGGCAGGCGGTGAGTGCAGCTGCATTGAGGCGGTAGGCTCTGCCTTTTTGGGGAACAACCAGTTCGTACGTATCCATCGGGTTTTTAAGGAAACGGATGTTGGCATCTTCCGATAATTCTTCTCGTATCTGATATTCCTCAAAGGAAGTCAGGTTGAAGGAGATGCCGAACGATTCTTCTTTCATCTCCCTGAGCGGGATATTCAGTTTCTTCTGTGCTGCCAGTACTTCCTCCTGTGCCGCCTGTGTCACGATATAAGTATTGAGTGACCGGGGGGAATGAGGAATCAGCCTTCCGTTTACCCGGTATCCGTCATTACTAATCCGGATTGTGTCGCCCGGCATACCGATACAACGGCTCAGAAATAATGGGCTCGATGTCGTATCTTTCAGCAGCGGACTGGTAAATAGAACTACCCGGTTGCGCCCCGGGTTGTCTTTTTGCGGGAGCTTGTTCACCAGCATATAATCGCCTTTATGCAGGGCAACTTCCATGGAGTCGGTCGATACGCGATACGACTCCATACAGAAATAACGGATTACCATAACGCCCCCCACCAGCAACACGATTGTCACCAGCCATTTTACTGCGGATATGAAGGAGCGCTTTGTCATTATTCTTAATTCGGATGCACCATGCGGAACAGACGGTTCCAGCGGATACCACCGTCGAACAGGCTGCGGTCTTTATCCAGTGACAACCAGATAAGGATAGGCTTTCCTACGATATGGTCTTCCGGAACAAATCCCCAGGAGCGGCTGTCGGCACTGTTGTGACGGTTGTCGCCCATCATCCAGTAATAATCATATTTAAATGTATAGTCTGTTTCCGGCTTTCCGTTGATATAATATGTACCGTCTTTTTCTTCCAGTGTATTGTTTTCGTAGTTTTTGATGCAACGGCCGTATAGAGCTATGTTGCGTTCGTTCAGCGGTATTGTCGCCCCTTTCTTCGGAATCCACAGAGGACCGTAGTTGTCGCGTGTCCAACCTGTTTCATACCATGCCGGATAAGTCAACCCCGAAAATGCATCCGGTTCGATTACAATCTTTTTCACAATAGGCAGTTTCTCGGCTATCGCCAGTGCCTTCTTGGTCAGCGGCATGCGATAGACCGGATTGTACTGTCCGGGGGCAATCGATTCGAAACCGAGGAAAGACATTAAATCCTGGTAATATCCGTTGTTGGAAACCAGTATCCGGTCTTCTTTGCTTACGTTCATCAGGCGGAACTGTTCTTCCGTGATAGGGGAACCATCCGTTTCGACATAGTAACAGAACTGCATATTCTCCGGATTCTCTGCTGCTTTACCATCGATATATACCTGGTTGTCGCGTATTTCTATGGTGTCGCCCGGCATACCGATGCAACGTTTCACATAGTTTTCACGTTTGTCTACAGGACGGTAGACTACATCCCCGAAAGTGTTTTTATCCATCCAGATACGTTCGCGTCCGTGCTGCATAACCAGTTCGTCATAGCTCGGATTCTGCTGTTTCAGGGCGACTGTGTCGCCAGCAGGAAAGTTGAACACTACGATATCATTGCGTTTTACATGACCGAAACCTTTCACCCGTTTGTAACCCCATTCCGGCCAGTCCAGATATGATTTACAGTTGAAGAACGGCAGCGTGTTCTGTACCAGCGGGAACGACAGCGGCGTGTTCGGAACACGCGGACCGTAACTCAGCTTGCTTACAAACAGATAATCGCCTACCAATAAAGATTTCTCCAACGAAGAACTCGGAATCTGATAATTCTGGAAGATGAACAGATTAATGAAATAGACGGCAATCAGTGCAAACAGGATATCGTCCACCCATTCCAACGCATTTCGTACCGCCGGGTTCTTTGATCGTTTCCAGGCTCCCCAGGGAATATATTTTGTCAGGAAAATATCTATGAGTACAATCAACCCGAGCAACAACCAGAGGTTCTGCATCCAGATTGAAAAGAGTATATACAGCACGGCAGAGATGCCGAACTTAATCCATTGTTTCTTGGAAATTTGTTTCATTTGCTGACTAATGTGGAATTAAAATTTAAGCATATCGTCCATACCCAGAAAGCCTTTCTTCCCGGCGGTAAATTCAGCGGCAACGACAGCGCCGAGTGCGAAACCTGCGCGGCTCTTGGCGTCATGTCTGATACTGATATAGTCGACATCCGATTCATAGGTCACCTCGTGGATGCCCGGCACTTCGCCTTCGCGGATGGCGTGGATTGGCAGGTCGGTCGGCTGTTCGGCTGTTTCCAGTGTCCAACGGTCTTTTCGGTCTACGTTTTCAATGATTCCTTCTGCCAGTGTGATAGCGGTACCGCTCGGAGCATCCAGTTTGTGGATATGGTGCGTTTCCGTCATGCTGATATTGTAGGAAGGAAAATTATTCATGATTTTCGCCAGGTACTTGTTGAGGGCGAAAAAGATATTTACTCCGATGCTGAAATTGGAAGCGTAGAAGAATGTCTTGCCTTCCTTTTCACATTTCTCTTTTATTTCGCCGATACGGTCCAGCCAGCCGGTTGTGCCGGAAACAACGGGAACGCCGGCAGCGAAACTCTTCATATAATTGTCGAATGCCGTGGCCGGAGTCGTGAACTCGATGGCTACATCTGCGCTCTTGAAATTAGCTGACTGAAATTCTTCCGGGTTGTTTATATCTACGATAGAGACGATTTGGTGTCCTCTGTTCAATGCAATCTGCTCGATGGTTTTACCCATCTTTCCGTAACCGATAAGTGCAATCTTCATAATCTTTTCAGAATAAAATGAATAAATAAGCTAATAACTTAGCCTTCAGGGGTGCAAATATAAAGAAAATGAATTAGATTTGTGGCATAAATCTTAACTCTGAAAAGAATATGGAACGTTTATTACATTATGTTTGGAAATACAGACTGTATCCAACGACTTCGCTTCTTACTACTGACGGACGTACAGTATCGGTCATTGACCCCGGAACACCCAATACCGACGCGGGCCCGGACTTCTTCAATGCAAAGATGAAAATAGACGGTACTTTGTGGGCTGGGTGTGTTGAAATCCATGACAAAGCCTCCGACTGGCTGCTTCATCGCCATGATAAGGACAAGGCTTATGATGCCGTTGTTCTCCATATTGTGGAGGTGTCGGACTGTATCGTTTACCGGATGAACGGAGAGGTTATTCCGCAAATGGAACTGGCAGTGCCGGAGTCGGTTGTGCGGAATATCGACTGGTTGCTCCATCATGACAACTCTCTTCCCTGTGCCGGATATATCCCTCAAATGGAGCCCGTTCACATTACATCGTGGCTGGGGGCTCTGCTCGGCGAACGGCTGGAACGGAAAACGGCCGATATATTCCGTTTGCTGGACCAGTATGCCGGTGACTGGAACGAAGTCTTTTATATTACTTTAACCCGCAATTTCGGTTTCGGTGTGAATAACGACATCTTCGAGCGTCTTGCCAAGAGCTTACCGCTCAGGTATATTCAGAAGCAACGCGGCAGCAGTTCGCAGGTCGAAGCGATGCTGTTCGGACAGGCCGGGATGCTGAATGAAGCGATCGATTGCCCTTATTATCGTTTGCTGCAACGCGAGTATCAGTTTCTTCGCTATAAATTCGGATTGACTCCGCTGGACTGTTCTCAATTCAGGAACCTTCGTACCCGGCCCATCAATTTCCCCTGTCTGAAGTTGGCGCAACTGGCGGCTGTCTGGATGCAATACGATACCTTGTTTTCTGTTATCCTGACGGCAGGCAGTATCGGTGAGATTAAGCAATGTCTGCGTGTCACACCTTCCGCTTATTGGGAGACGCATTATCATTTCCGGAGCGCTTCCGCTATAAAAGAGAAAACAGTCGGGGAGAATTCTTTGTGTATATTGTTGATAAATACGGTAGTTCCCATTCTTTTCGCTTACGGAGTCAGGAATAAGCAACCCGAATACTGCGAGCGTGCAATCCGTATCCTTGAAAATCTTCCTCCGGAGAAGAATACGATTGTTTCGGGTTTTAGCCGGGCAGGGATAAAAGTCTGCCATGCAGGCGACAGTCAGGCGCTGATTCAATTGAAACGGGAGTATTGCGAGAAGAAGAAATGTTTGTATTGCCGGATCGGGTACAGGTATCTGAAACGGGGTATTCCCTCTTTATAGAATGCAAAGATTTCTTATTTAGCGTATATATCACTATTAGTCACCGGATTTTTCCCTATTTTTGCCATCTGATTAAAAAGCGATTGAATGGGTAACAGATATATAAAAGATTTATTGCTGGTACTGTGCGGAGTGTTTCTGTTGGTAACCATGTATTCGTGTGCCAATATGGCTTCTCCGAACGGGGGACCTTACGACGAGACCCCCCCTAAATTCATAAGCAGTCTGCCTGCCCCTAATCAGACGAATTATAAGGGGAAGAAGGTGGAGATTCTGTTTGATGAACTGGTTCAGCTGGACAAGCCGTCGGAGAATGTAATCATCACGCCGCCGCAGATGCAATTACCTGTGATCCGTGCCGCGGGAAAGAAGGTCGTGGTCGAACTGAAAGATACACTGAAAGAAAATACGACTTATACGATCGACTTCACCAACTCGATCTCCGATAATAACGAGAAGAACGTATTCGAGAATTTCTCCTTTGCCTTCTCTACCGGTGATGTGATCGATACGCTGGAGGTATCGGGTATCTTGCTGAATGCCGAAAACCTGGAACCTATGCCCGGTATCACGATCGGTCTGCATAAGAATCTGGAGGATTCGGCATTTGTGAAACTGCCTTTCGACCGTACTTCGCGCACGAACGATAAAGGACAGTTCACCATCCGCAATATCTCTCCGGGCAGTTACCGTATTTTCGGTCTGAACGATGTCAACCGCGACTATAAATTCGACCAGCCGGGCGAGGAGATTGCGTTTAACGACTCCATTATCATCCCTTCGCTGGAGTTGACCACCCGGCAGGATACGCTTTGGAAAGACAGCCTGACTATCGATACGATCCGTACGGTTGCCTATACGCGTTATTTCCCGGATGATATCGAATTGCGTCTGTTCAAGGAAGACTTCGTGCGCCAGTATCTGCTGAAACCGGAGCGCCAGCAGGAAAACTTGCTGACCATACGGTTCAACGCTCCGCTGGATACCGTACCGCTTCCGAAGCCACTTAACTTTACGCCGGAGAATCCTGACTGGTTCTTTACACAGGAAACGGAGGCGGGAAAAGGCGTTAATTTTTGGCTGACCGATTCGCTGGTATGGAAACAAGATACGTTGCAGGTGGAACTGTCGTATCCGAAGAGCGACTCGCTGAATGTTCTCCGACCGCAAACCGATACGCTTCAGTTTGTGATGCGCCGCCGTCCCGAAAAGAAGAAAAAGAAGAAAGATGACGAGCCGGAACCGATCGTCTTCCTGGGTATGCAGATCGACGCGCCCGGTTCGATGGACTTGTTCGATACCGTATCCGTTACGTTCAATGAACCGATCCTCGAACTGCCGAAGGAAGTCTTCTATCTGGACCAGAAGGTCGATACGGTGTGGACTCCGGTTGATTTCGAGCTTTTCCCGGACTCTACCAATAGTCTGAATTACTTCATTCGCCGTCCGTGGAAATATGCCGAGGAGTATCGCCTGTCAGTGGATTCGGCAACGATCTTCAGTCTTTATGGCAAGTGGAACGAACCGTATTCGGCTGAGTTCAAGATCAAGAAAGAGGATGAATACGGACACTTATATATTAATGTAGAAGGAATTGATACGACCGCTTATGTGGAATTGCTGAACGGTAGTGATGCCCCGGTGCGGAAGGCGAAGGTGAAGAACGGCGGTGTCCTTTTCATGGACCTGAAACCGGACAAGTATTACGCACGCCTGGTGGTCGACCTGAATGACAACGGCAAATGGGATACCGGCAATTATGCCGATAAGCGTCAGCCGGAAGAAGTCTTTTATTCGCCAGTTCAGTACAACGTATTGCAGAACTGGCAGGTAGAAGAGACTTGGAATGTCAAGGCAACCCCATGGGCAAAACAGAAACCTATCGAGATTACAAAGAATAAGCCGAAAGAGGCAACCAAGAAGAAAAGAAATTACAAAGATGAAGGACAACAGAAGTCTTCTTCGCGCAATAGCGGTATGGGCGGCAGCATGGGCATGCCGTTCTAAAGGAACCGGTTTATGTCTGCCGGTCCTGTTGTTGCTCCTTTCCGGAGTGGCCGGTGCGCAGACTATTCCGGTGAAAGAGCGGTTCAATGCCGGTGAGGAGGTGCAATATGAATTGTACTTCAAATGGGGTATTCTGATGCCACGCGCCGGACAGGCAACCTTATCCATTAAAGATACCCGCTATGAGGATAATCCGGCTTATCATTATAACCTGTTATTCCGAACTTCCGGCATGTTTGAGAAGATATTCTCCATGCGCGATACGATCGACTGCTATTTCACGCCTGAGATGCTGTTACTCCGTAGCGAGAAACGGGTGAATGAGAATGACTACTATCTGATCGACGACCTGAAGTTCTCTTATAGTACAGGGAAGACTTCGGCCCATTCCCATCGCTATACGCCTTCACGGACGAAGATCGACACGATGATCGTTTCCGAACAATATATGTTCGATATGCTGGGTGCCACCATGTATCTCCGCTCGCTGGACTGGGATAACATGAAACAGGGCGATGAATTTCCGTTTCATGTGGTGATCGGACGGGACCGGATCAACATCAGTTTCCGCTATACCGGGCAGCAGATCGTGGAACGCAACGAGACACTGAAATACCGTACCCGACATTTCTATATCGATATTTTTGACGACGCTTTCACCCAAAGCAAGGCGGCCGCCGAAATATGGATCGGGGACGATGAAAACCATATCCCGGTCAAGATTCGTGCCAAGCTGAAGATAGGAGCGGCCGAGGTCTATTACAAATCATCCAAAGGATTGCGTTACCCGCTTACTTCGCGGGTGGAAATTCCCCGGCGTTAGGCAGTGAGAGAGTGAAACGTGTTTCGGAGTAAGGTTGTGAACTGACCAGGAGTTCGCCGCCATGCATCCGTACGATCTGGCGTGAAAGGCTCAGGCCGATACCCGTACCTTTGTTCTTGGTGGTGAAGAAAGGAATGAAAATGTCTTCCAGCATATCGTGAGGAATGCCCGGCCCGTTATCCGTTACTTCTATCAGGGTCGTGGTGCCGGGTTGTTTTACCGTGAGTGAGATTTCACCGTTATCCTGTCCTTCCAATGCTTCCATCGCATTTTTCAACAAGTTGATCAAGACCTGTGAGAGCAGTTCTTCATCGGCATTGACTGTTATTTCGTCCTGGCAGAGGTAAACAGTCAGACCGATCTGTAAACGTTGCAGGTCCGACTGGAACAGCAGTTCGATGTTGCGTACCTGGCGGGAGAGGGAGAACGGATTGGGATTGGGAGCCTGCAACCGTGCCAGTTGGCGGTATGAATTGGTGAAGTTCATAAGGCTCTGTCCCTGGCTCTTGATCGTATCCAGTCCGCGGACCGTCTTCCGGATGGTGGCGTCGTTGATCTCGTCGCAGCTTTTCGTCGTGTCGTTGCTCCGGTAATAGGAGAGGAGCGTGCCTGAGAGGGAGACGATCGGAGCGATCGAGTTCATGATCTCGTGGGTCAGGACGTGCATCAACTTGTCGTATGCCTCGTATTCTTTCCGTAACAGTTCGCGTTCGAACTCTTTCTGCTTGCTCTCCGTCATCAGGCGGTGGATGCGGTTGAATGCCGTATGCAGGCGGCGTTGTTCTTCCGGTCCGCTGTTTTCGGGGAAGTAAAGCATCGACTCATTGTCTTCGATGGCATCGAGGAACAGTTGGATACGGCGGTTCGATGTATTGAGGAAATAGACGAGGATCCCGACCAGCCATAAGGCGATCAGTAGGGTGACGCATCCCAGTATGATGGCTTTACCGGTGATAATACCCGTTAGTCCCACGCCGGTAACAAGGAGGATGAGCGCGACCTGGAAGACTATCTTCAGATAGATGCGTGTGCTGAACATTCGTTTCACAGGTTGAACCGTTTTAGTTTGTTATATAAGGTCTGCCGGCTTACCCCCAGTTGTTCAGCGGCTGCGGTCAGGTTGCCGTCGTTCTGGGTAATAGCCGCCTCGATCGTCTTGCGTTCCACTTCTCCCAGGTTGGGGGCATCGGAGAACGAGACGGATTTTCCGGGACGGATAAAGAGGTCGGCGGCACGGATTACATTTTTCTCGGCCAGGATCACTGCTTTCTCGATGGTATGTTGCAGTTCGCGTATGTTGCCCGGCCAGTCGTAACGTTCCAGTTTGGCGGCTGCCTGCGGATGGATAGTCAGGCCAGGCTGGTTGTACAGGGCCGTATACTTTTTCAGGAAGTAGTCGATGAAAAGAGGAATATCTTCCCGGCGGTTCCTGAGAGGCGGTATCTCTATTTGTATGGTGTTGATGCGATAGTAGAGATCCTCCCGGAAAAGAGATTGCTTCACCAGTTCCGGCAGGTCGCGGTTGGTGGCGGCGATCAGACGTATGTCGATCGGGATTTTGCGGTTGCTTCCCAGTCGGGTGACTTCGCGGTTCTGCAGGGCGGCGAGCAGTTTGGCTTGCAGGCCGACCGGGAGGTTGCCTATTTCATCCAGGAATAGGGTGCTTCCGCTGGCAGCCTCGAATTTACCCGGCCGGCTTTCGCGGGCATCGGTAAAGGCACCTTTTTCATGTCCGAACAGTTCGCTTTCGAAAAGGGATTCACTGACGGCTCCCATGTCCACGTTGATCATTTCCCGGCGGCTGCGGAGCGACAGGCGGTGTATTTCTCGGGCGAGCATTTCTTTACCTGTACCGTTCTCGCCAGTGATAAGGATATTCGCATCCGTTTTGGCAACCTTGGTCACGACCTTGATCAGTTTCATCATAACGGCGGAGTGGCCGATGATCATGGCTGGTTCCGCAGGGCGGTCGGGTCGGTTACGATCGGTCTTCTGTTTGACCTTTTCCCGTTCTACGGCTTGTAAGGCGGCGTGTATCTTTTCGAGCAGGACTTCGTTGTCCCAGGGTTTGAGTATAAAATCAACGGCTCCGCTTTTCAAGGCTTTGACAGCCAGTTCCACATCTCCGTAGGCGGTAAGCATGATGACCGGCAGTTCGGGGGCTATTTCCTGGATACGGCGTAGCCAGAACAGGCCTTCGTTTCCGGTGTTTACGCCTGCGGAGAAATTCATATCTAGAATGACAAGGTCGACCGGCATCGTATCCAGCACGGATAAGATGCTGTTCGGGTTGGAGGCGGTCTCTACCCGTTCGAATTCATCTTCCAATAATAATTCGAGCGAAGTCAGTACACTTTTATTATCATCTACAATGAGAACTGTTCCGGTTTGCATACGATTAATTTTTCCGTAAAGGTATCGGCTTCCAGGGTACTTTGCAAATGAGCGTCAAAATATTTGACACTAATAACAGGATAATATAACACTATAGTCCTAATCCGATTAGCACTCGTATGCTAAGGCAGTCAGCACAGTAGTGCTGGTGAGGGTAACACTACTGTGCTGGCCCCGTATCCGGCACAGAAGCAGGGCCTGTTTTTTTATGATTGACACATCAGCGTCCATATTTTTGACAATCGGGCGTCCATATATTTTACACTTTGCGAGGCTGTTTCTTTTGTGAGTTATGATAATCAGTTAGTATGAAATGTGGCACGCCTTTTGCTTTTACATGTACATGATGAAAATGCAAATAACAATTAAATATGGATGGAGGTTAGCCTGCCTGTTGCTGTTTGGTTCGGTAGTGGGAGCAGGTGCACAGGAATCCTGGAGTGTCGACTCTTGCATGCGCTATGCGCTGGAGAGGAACCTGGCACTGAAAAACAGCCGGTTGGATACCCGTATCGCTCGCGAAGACTTTACGGCGGCGATAGGAGATTTCCTGCCTTCGGTCAGTACCAGCGGGGCTTTCGGGAAACGGATGGGACGTTCGGTTGACCCGAAAACGAATTTGTATACCACCTCTTCCTTCGTGGAAAGTACGCTGGGAGTCGATATATCATTGCCTGTCTTCGACGGGTTCAAACGTATCAACCGGGCACAGTTCACCCGGCTGAACAGGCAACTGAGCAGCGTTGCCGGGAAAGCGGAGGAGAACCGGGTGGCTTTCGAGGTGATGGATGCTTATTATGTATATATCTTTGACAGAAAGATGAGTGCCCTGGCTGCCGAACAACGTAAGCTAAGCGAGCGTTACCATGAGCAGATGCTTGAATATGTGGACCTCGGCCTTCGTTCACCCTCTGACCTTCAGGAGGTGAAAGCCCGTTTGCAGAGCGATATTTATCAGGAGACGGTGAAGAAGAAGACGGAACGTCTTTCTTTTCTTGCACTAAAAGAGTTGTTGCAGATGCGCGATTCGGACTCTTTATCCGTTAGTGACAGAGAGGGGGATGACGGCGAGTTGCCGCTTCTTGCCGGTTATTCGGCTCCGGAAGTGTATGCAGAGTCGGAGACTACGCTTCCCGAGTTCCGGATGATGGATTTGCGGGAACAGGCGTCGCGAAAGTCGCTTGCCATCGCGTCGGGAGCTTTCTCGCCTTCCATCCGGGCGGATTTCAGTCTTTATTCGAGTTACTATGACACGGAACGCGATGCGGACGGACATATCTCCTCGTTCGGGCAGCAGATGAAAAACAATTGGAACAAATATATCGGTCTGCGGGTATCTTTCCCTATATTCAGCGGTTTGTCCCGCTTTACGGCAGTCAGGAAAGAGCGTTTCCGCCTGCAACAGATAAGGAATAACAACGACCAGCAACGAATATCCTTATATAAGGAGATAGAAGACGCCTGCCTTTCCTTACAGGCTTCGGCAGAGGAACATCACCAGGCGAAACTGCAATTGCAGGCAGCTGCAACCACCCTCAAAGAGAACGAGGAGAAGTGGGAGGAAGGGATGGTTTCCGTCTTCGAACTGATGGAGAAGCGTAACCTGTATATCCAGGCCAAAGCAGAACTGGCCCGTACCCGGCTGCAATATGACCTGAAACACCGGATGGTCGAATTCTACCGTACCGGTTCATTTTTAGTAAAATAACAACAAAGAACAGATATGAATAACAACATGGACACCCCTATCGAACGGAAATCCCGTTTGAAGAAGAAACATCTGTATGCGATGGCAGGAGGCGCTTTCCTCCTGGTCTGCCTGCTTTACTTTATTTTCCGCGATACCTCTTCCTCCATGAAAGTGGACAAGGAACGGCTGACCATCTCCACCATCGTCCAGGGTGAGTTTAATGATTATATCCGTGTGATAGGGCAGGTGCTCCCGGACCGTATCATCTACCTCGATGCCATCGAGGGCGGTCGGGTGGAAGAACGCCTGATAGAAGAAGGGGCACAGGTCAAGGCCGGTGATGTTATCCTCCGCCTGAGTAACCCGCTGCTGAATATCGGTATCCTGCAAAGCGAGGCAGACCTTGCTTATCAGGAGAACGAACTCCGTAACACCCGCATCAGCATGGAACAGGAACATCTGCGTCTGCAACAGGACCGTATCAGCCTCAACAAAGAACTGGTACAGAAGGACCGCCGTTACCGGCAATACGAACGCCTGTATAACAAACAACTCCTGGCGCGCGAAGATTTCCTGCAGGCAAAGGAAGACTATGAAAGTGCCCGCGACCAGCTTGTCGTGTTGGACCAGCGTATCCGCCAGGACGACCTTTTCCGCAGCAGCCAGCTGGAGAGCCTGGATGAGAATATCCGGAACATGAAACGGAGCCTCTCCCTCGTCCGCGAACGGTTGGAGAACCTGAAGGTGAAAGCGCCCGTCAGCGGCCAGCTGGGTAATCTCGAAGCACAGATAGGGCAGTCTATCGCCCAGGGGGAACGTATCGGGCAGGTCATCACCCCCGAACTGAAGGTGGAGGCCAAGATTGACGAACATTATGTGGAGCGGGTGATGCCCGGCCTCCCCGCCAGCTTCGAGCGTGAAGGAAAGACCTACGACATGGAAGTGACGAAAGTCTACCCCGAAGTGCGCGACGGCCAGTTCCGTACCGACCTTCATTTTACCGGAGGACGTCCGGAGAATATCCGTGCCGGGCAGACCTATCACCTGAACCTGCAACTGGGTGATCCCGTACAGGCCATCCTGATTCCCCGCGGTAGCTTCTACCAGGCAAGCGGCGGCCTGTATGTATATGTCGTGGATGAGGACGAGACTGTCGCCCGTCGCCGTCCGGTGAAGATAGGCCGCCAGAATCCGCAGTATTATGAAGTGACCGAAGGAGTGAAACCGGGCGAGAAAGTAATTATCTCCGGCTATGAACTGTTCGGTGAAAACGAACGATTGATTATCAGATAACAGAAAGGATAAAGATGGATTATCTCTCTCAAGTCATAAAAAGCCAGCGCGCCCGCAAGTCACTTTCGGTCATTAATGTCTTCGGCCTGTCGGTGTGTATCTCTGCCGCCCTGCTGATTCTGCTCTATGTCCGTTTCGAACTGAGCTACGACTCTTTCCATGACGGCGACCGCGTGTACCGTGTCGAAAGCCGTTTGTATGAGGGAGCAACGCTGACGGATAATTGGGCGACGACCGCATTCGGCCACGGTCCGGTGATGAGCCGGGAGATACCGGGCATCGAAAAGTTCGTCCGGCTGACCGCCCAGGACCGGGAACAGGTGGTTACCTATCAGGATAAGCAGTTCGCCGAAAGCCGCTATTGTTTTGCCGAACCAACCTTTTTCGACCTCTTCCGTTTCCCTATTCTGAAAGGGGAGAGAGACGGCCAGCTGACCCGTCCCAATACCGCCGTGCTGACGGAAAGTGCCGCCCACCGTTATTTCGGCGAGGCGGAGCCGTTGGGCAAAATCCTGACCTTCCGCACGTCGACAGCCGAACAACATTTCGAAGTGACAGGCATTATTGCCGACATGCCGGCCAATTCACATCTGCATTATGATTTCCTGCTGTCTTATTCCACGATACCGAAGGAACGGCAGGATATTTGGTATATTCACGGCGTCTATACGTATGTCCGCCTGGAACCGGGGAAAAAACCGGAAGATATAGAAAACGCCTTTGCCACTATTTCAGATAAATACAAAACCGCAGCTTTGAAGCATAAGGACTGGAAGGTGGAGTTAATCCCATTGAAAGATATTCACCTGACTCCGCAGAAGTCGTATGAGAAGGAGACGAAAGGCAGCCGTACCGCCGTGTATATCCTTTCGGTGATGGCGATTGCCCTGTTGCTGACAGGCTGGGTCAATGCGTTGAACCTGATGGTGGCGCGTTTCCTGGAACGGGGAAAAGAGTTCGGAGTGCGTAAAGCCTTCGGTGCTTCCCGCCGGCAGATGCTGTTGCAGGGACTGACGGAGGCCGGCATCGTCAACCTGCTGGCAACCTTGATTGCGCTCGGTTGGTTGGAGGTATTGCTGCCGCTTGTCTATACCTGGGCGGAACATGATTTTGGTGCCGATATATTAGTACAACCGCAGTTTTGGCTGGCCGTAGCGGTTATTGCCGGGCTGGGGACGCTTTTCACCGGCTTATATCCTTCCTATCTGCTGACACGCATCCGTCCGTCGGATATTATACGCGGGAAGTTATTGCATAGCCGGAAAGGCAATAAGATGCGGAAAACATTGATTGTCGTGCAGTTTGTCGCCTCCTTTATCTTGATAACGGGCACGTTTGTCGTTATCTCCCAGGTTCGCTACATGCAGAAGGAGGCCGCTTCTCCCGGGACAGACCGGATCATCGTATTGAAATATCCCTCTTTTACAGATGAACTGTCCGTCAGGATGGAAAGCTTCAAGAAAGAACTGAAGCGGAAGACGTATGTCCGCCAGGTGACTGTTTCCGGTGCCGTGCCGGGGGTGGAGGTCGCCAATTATTTTGCCAACCGTCCGTTCGGCAGCGACCCGTCCGAGGTGAAACTGATTCAGATGTTCGCCGTCGATTACGATTACCTGGCCACCTATTCGCCGGAGATGGTCTGCGGCAGGGGATTCTCGGAAGAGTATGGAGATGAACTGAATAAGGTCGTGCTGAACGAAGAGGCCGTCCGCCTCCTGGGTTTCCCTTCTGCGGAAGCGGCTTTAGGCAAACAGCTGACGATGGAAGTGTTGCAAGACCCTCTCCAGGTGATAGGGGTGGCGAGGAACTATTACCAGCAGTCGCTGGCCGTCCCTTATAAGCCAATCATCTTCTTCCTGAAAGACCGCGTTCCGATTATCGGGACACCTTATATTTCCATCCGCATGGACGGTGTGGCCGGTCCGGTCCGTCTGGCGGAGATAGAACAAATCTATCGCGATTTCTTCCCGACTTCGTTGTTCTCTTATTTCTTCCTCGACGATTTCAACAGGAACCAGTATAAGGAAGACCGGAATTTCGGATGGATATTTGCCGCATCGTCTTTGCTGGCCGTCTTTGTCGCCTGCTTGGGATTGTGGGTAATCACGCTTTTCTCGACCCTCTCGCGGGTGAAGGAAGTGGGAATACGTAAGGTGCTGGGAGCGGGTAAAAGGAATCTTTTTGTAGTTTTGACGCGTGAATTATTGCTCCTTACGGTACTTGCGTCCGTGATAGGTATTCCCGTGTCCGCTTTCCTCATGAATAGCTGGCTTGAAAGCTATGCGTTTCATATCCCGTTGCCCTGGTGGAGTTATGCGGTGGCGTTCGTGCTACTGATGTGTATCGCTTTCGGGACGATTGCCCGGCAGGTATGGCGCATCATCCGCCTGAAACCGATGTATATTTTAAGGAGTGAATAATTTATAAATAGGAACATATGATTAAAACAGAGAATCTGTCTATGCTCTTCACCACGGAAGACGTACAGACCAAAGCATTGAATGAAGTAAGCCTGGAGATAAAGAAAGGCGAGTTTGTGGCTATCATGGGGCCTTCGGGTTGTGGCAAGTCCACCTTGCTGAATATCCTGGGAACGCTTGATTCGTCAACTTCGGGCAAATACTTCTTCGATGGAAAGGAGATCGATAAGATGAGCGAGAGCCAACTGACTTCTTTCCGTAAGGGGAATATCGGCTTTGTATTCCAGAACTTCAACCTGATTGACGAACTGACGGTCTATGAAAACGTAGAACTGCCCCTTGTCTATCTGAACAGCAAGAAGTCCGAACGCAAAAAGAAGGTGATGGAGGTGCTTGAACGTATGAATATCGCCCATCGTGCCGGCCATTTCCCGCAGCAATTATCCGGTGGCCAGCAGCAACGTGTGGCTATTGCCCGTGCAGTGGTAACCGACTGTCCCCTGATTCTGGCGGATGAGCCGACGGGTAACCTGGATTCGACAAACGGCCTCGAAGTAATGGAACTGCTCAGCGAACTGAACCGGCAGGGAACGACGGTCGTTATCGTCACCCACTCCCAGCGGGACGCGAAGTTTGCCCACCGGGTCATTCATTTGCTGGACGGGCGGATTGTATCGGAGGAGAAACGTTGACGGTAATCATCAACGGAGGTTGACGGTGTCCGTCAGTTACTGTTGACGACTGTCGTCAATGAGAGTTGACGATGACCGTCATCACAGACAGGATAAAGTGAAGTACTAATATTTTATTGACAGATTCAGAATACTATGATTATTTCAAACTATTGGAACAGTGCCCTGCGCAGCCTGACGAAAAAGAAAGGCTTCAGTGCAATCAATATAATCGGCCTGGCAATCGGTATGGCGGCCGCCCTGCTGATTCTGACCTACGTGGCTTTCGAATATAGCTACGACGATATGCACAGCCGTGCCGACCGCATCTTCCGCGTGGAAGCACGTTTCTACGAAAACGGCGAACTGACGGATGACTGGGCGAGCAGTTCGGCCGGCTACGCCACCGCTATGAAACGTAACCTGGCGGGCGTGGAGGATTATACCCGCGTCGGCAGCCAGTACTATCCGGAGCAGGTCGTGAAATACAACGAACTGCTCTACCGTGAGACTGGCATCGGGTATGCCGAGAAGAATTATTTCAACTTCTTCGATTATGAATTACTGAAAGGGGATAAGAATACCTGCCTCGACGGGCCGAACAAGGTGGTGATAACCGAGCGCATCGCCAATAAATACTTCAAAGGGGCCGACCCGATTGGGAAGATACTGATTTTCCGCAGCAATATCGGCGAAGAGGCGTGCGAAGTGACCGGCATCATGAAAGATATGCCCGTCAACTCGCATGTGCGTTACAGCATGATGATCTCCTACGAAACTCTTCCGAAATGGATGGATGAATACTGGTATCGCCACGAAGTGTACTCATACGTCCTCCTGAAGTCGCCTGCCCTGAAGAAACAGGTGGAAGAAGCCTTCCCCGCAATGGCGGAGAAATATAAGACGGAAGAGGCGCTGAAGAATAAGACCTGGGCAATCGAATTGACCAACCTGCGCGATATCCACCTGAATCCGCAGAAGGCGTATGAGCCGGAGACGAAGGGGAACAGTTCTTCCATGCTGGTGCTGATATGTACGGCGTTGGCTATCCTGTGCATTGCCTGGATCAATTATATCAATATGACGGTTGCCCGCTCGATGGAACGGGCCAAAGAGATCGGCATTCGAAGGGCTTCGGGGGCGAGCCGCCGGCAAATCGTGGCGCAGTTCCTGTTCGAATCGCTGATAACGAACGGGATTGCCTTTATCTTGGCTATCGGGTTGATGGAGGCGTTGATGCCTGCTTTTAACAGCCTGACCGGGCGTGACTTGGGATTCTCTGTGTGGGTGACGACCTCGTTGGGGTGGATGCTGTTGTTGATTTTCGCCTTGGGCGTGTTCCTGTCCGGTTTCTATCCGGCGACGATTTTGTCGGGTATTAAGCCAATCCGGATGCTGAAAGGGAAATTCACACATACGAAGAATGCGGCGACGACCCGTAAGGTGCTGGTTGTTTTGCAATATACGGCGTCGATGGCTTTGCTCTGCGGGACGCTGATCGTGTATGCACAGTTGCAGTTTATGCGTCAGGCCTCGCTGGGTGTCCGTGTGGACCAGACGTTGGTGTTGAAATTTCCGGCGCATTGCGAGGAACTGTCTACGAAGCTGACGGCGATGAAAAGGGAGTTGAAGGCATTGCCTTCCGTGAAGAATGTGACGGTTTCCGGTGCCGTTCCCGGGACGGAGGTGGCTGATTTCCTGTCTATTGTCCGTTTGAGTGATGCCACAAAGCAAACCCGCCTGCTGGAAATGCTCAGTTGCGATTACTATTATCTGGATGCCTACGACCTGAAGTTTGTTGCCGGCCGTGGTTTCGGGGAGGATTTCGGTGGTGATGTATATAATATCGTCCTGAATGAGGCAGCCGTCCGTACATTGGGCTTTGCCTCGGCCGATGCCGCGATTGGCGAACGTCTTTCCGTGGAGACGGTAGACCAGCCGATGAAGATTATCGGTGTGGTGAAAGATTATCATCAGCAGTCCCTGAATAAAGGCTATACACCTATCCTGTTCGCCCTTCACGACAAACTGAGCTGGATGAAGCAGCGTTATATCTCCGTGGTGATGGAGAATGCCAATCCCCGTGAGTTGGTGAAGCAGGCGGAGACGGTCTGGAACCGTTATTTCCCGGATTCCAGCTATGATTACTTCTTCCTCGACCAGTTCTTCGACCAGCAATACCGGCAGGATGAGGTGTTCGGGTTGATTGTAGCTCTCTTTGCGATACTGGCGATTTTCATCTCCTGCATGGGACTTTGGGTGCTGGTGATGTTCTCCTGTTCGACCCGTGTTCGTGAAATGGGGATACGTAAAGTCTTGGGTGCTTCCAAAATACAGCTGTTCTATGAACTGGGACGTGAGTTCTTTGTCCTGATCGGCATTGCGATAGTGATAGCTCTTCCTCTCTCCTGGTGGGTCATGGACGGCTGGCTGAGCAATTATTCGTTCCGCACCGGCTGGAAAGCCTGGTTCTTCCTGGTTCCGGTGATTTTGTTGTGTGTGATTTCCCTGTTGACCATAGGCTGGCAGACTGCTAAAACAATCCTTAGCAAACCTGCCCGGTCGTTGCGGTACGAGTAAAATAATGTGCCAATGAGGTAATGTGCCAATATGCCAATGGAAATAGCATTCCTCATATTGGCACATTGTTTCACGTCTACTATTCAGGTAGATAATGTATTTTATACCTGTTTGTCGATTGACATTTCGTTTTATTCTATCGGTGCAAACGGAAGTTCCGTGTCTTTCCTGTATCCGGAGCCGCTGAACGTTGCAATCAGTTCTCCGGCTTCATTCGTGATATTTACTTCGCAGTTGGCAAGCCGTTTATGGCTGAATACTTCCCGTGCTTCAGCATATAGGAATCCTTTGCTTTCGGCTTTGAAGAAGTTGATATTGGAAGTGATGGACAATGTCAGCCGGGCATGACTGTTGGTAGCTGCCGCAAACGCCAGGTCGGCCAGCGTAAAGATGGCACCTCCCTGGCAGACACCGCCACCGTTCAGGTGCATCGGTTTTATCTCCATACGGGCTTTGGCATAACCATTGCCCGTTTCCAGTAATTCTACCCCGGCAAATAAGGCAAATTTGTCGCCTTGAAGAAATTCGTTTATTGTCATTACGATAATATGCTAATTTGAAAATATGCCAATGTGCCAATAAAGTATATTCCGATTGGCATATTGGCACATTGACCGATTGATTGATTATTTACTTAGCTTCCATTCTGCTCCGTCTTTGGTATCCTTAATCTCGAATCCCATAGCAGTCAGTTCGTTACGAATCTTGTCGGAAGTAGCCCAATCCTTATTGGCTTTTGCCTGTTGGCGGATAGTCAGCAAGAGGTCTACAGCTTTACCGAATGTCTCATAATTGTCACCTCCGACAGATGCTTCGTCTTTCATTCCCAGGATATCGAATACGAAAGTGTGGAATACTTCTTTCAACTCTTTCAGGTCTTCAGCCGAGATAGTCGCTTTGCCATCCTTTACGGAATTGATAGCGCGGGAGGCATCGAACAGATGAGAGATGACAATCGGAGAGTTCAGGTCGTCATTTAAAGCGTCATAACATTTCTTGCGAAGGTCTTTCACATCTACTGTCGAGGCATCCGAAGCTGTCAGCTTTTGCAGGTGGTTGTAAGCATCCATCAGACGGCTCAATCCTTTTTCTGCGGCTTGCAGGGCTTCATTGCTGAAATCTACCGTACTGCGGTAATGCGCCTGGAGGATGAAGAAGCGGATTGTCATGGCCGAATAAGCCTGGCTCAGCATTTTGTGGTCGCCGGTGAAGAACTCATCCAGCGTGATAAAGTTACCGAGCGATTTACCCATCTTTTGTCCGTTGATGGTAATCATATTGTTATGCATCCAGTAGTGAACCATATCATCCCCTTGTGAAGCGACAGCCTGTGCAATCTCGCATTCATGGTGCGGGAAGATCAGGTCCATGCCACCCCCGTGGATATCGAAATGCTGTCCCAGGTATTTCTTGCCCATCGCCGTACATTCGCAGTGCCATCCGGGGAAACCGTCGCTCCACGGAGAAGGCCAGCGCATGATATGTTCGGGTTGCGCACATTTCCAGAGGGCGAAGTCGATCGGGTTATGCTTCTCGTCCTGGCCGTCCAGCGCACGGGTCGTATTCAGCATATCTTCGATATTACGGCCCGAAAGGATACCGTAATTATGGTCTTTGTTGTATTTCTCTACGTCAAAATAAACGGAACCTTCGCTTTCATAAGCATATCCGTTGTCAAGAATCTTCTTTACCAGTTCGATTTGCTCGATGATATGGCCCGAAGCATGCGGTTCGATGCTGGGAGGAAGCACGTTGAGGGCATCCATCGCCTTGTGGTAACGGTTCAGGTAGAACTGCACCACTTCCATCGGCTCCAACTGTTCCAGACGGGCTTTCTTGGCAATTTTGTCTTCGCCTTCATCGGCATCGTGTTCCAGATGGCCTACGTCGGTAATGTTGCGTACATAACGTACTTTGTATCCTATATGTGTAAGATAACGGAACAACAGGTCGAATGTGATAGCCGGGCGGGCGTGTCCCAGATGCGCATCGCCATAGACCGTCGGACCACAGACATACATGCCTACGTGGGGTTCATGCAACGGGATAAATTGTTCCTTCTTTCTTGTGAGCGTGTTGTAAATACTTAATGGATGTTCCATATCTGTTCATACTTTAAAAGTTGCTTTGTCTTTGCCTGTATCATCGTAATACAGAGGAAGACAGAATGCAAAGATAATGCCTTTGTCTATTTTGAGCAATCTTCGCAGCAACCTTTTAATACATAGTTGATACTTTCCAGCGTAAAATTACGGGGTAATTCGACCATCGGCACCGGAATATTCCGCAGGCAGAATGTCCTGTGGCACTTCAAACAATAAAAATGCGCATGAAGTTCACTGACGGAACAATTGCAACCGTTGCCGCAAACCGAATATTTCAAAGAACCCGAACCGTCGTCGATACAATGGATAAGGTGATGATCCAGGAAAAGGTTGATAGTCCTCGATACGGTCGATTTGTCTACCGTGTCCAACTCATTCTCCAGATCGAGCAGGCTGAAAGCTCTTTCAAATCGCATCATCGCTTTCAGGATAAGCAGGCGGATGGCTGTCGGTCTGATTTCTCTTTGTTTCAATATATCTAAATAAGCATCCATATCAATCTGTTTTAGTCGTCTTTAATATTCGTACGGCATTGAGGATTGCCAGCAAAGCAACACCGACATCGGCAAAAACCGCTTCCCACATGGTAGCAATTCCTCCGGCTCCCAGCATCAGAACAATCAGCTTGACACCGAAGGCCAATGCTATGTTTTGCCACACGATAGTACGTGTAAACTTTCCGATGCGGATCGCCGTTGCCACTTTGCTGGGCTGGTCGGTCTGTATTACGACGTCGGCCGTTTCGATGGCGGCATCGCTTCCGAGGCCTCCCATGGCAATGCCTATGTCGCTTAATGCAAGGACTGGCGCATCGTTTATCCCGTCGCCGACGAAAGCGATTTTGTTTGTTTTGTCCTGCTTCAATGCTTCCAGGTGGGCGACCTTTCCTTCCGGCAGCAGGTCGCCGTAGGCCCGGGGAATTCCCAATTGTGTAGCTAATTTAGAAACAATAATTTGTTTATCACCTGATAATATTTCCAGGTTATTAATATTTAAGTCTTTTAATTGTTTGATAGCTTCCACTGCATCTTCTTTGGGCGTATCGGCAAGCAGGATATAACCGGCGTATTGCCGGTCGATCGCACAGACAACCACGGTATCCGGATTCTGTTTCCTCCTAATGAAACAGTTGTTTCTATATGGTGAAACACTTGTTTCATTAGGAGGAAACAAAACACCTTCCGAGTCCAACAGACGGGGGTTACCTACTAATACTTCCTTCCCGTCGACTATTGCTTTTAATCCGTAACCTGCCAGTTCGGTCGTATCGATGGTTGTGTCGATTGTTACCTGCTGCTCTTGGGCGTATGCCAGGATCGCTTTGGCAATAGGGTGGTTGCTCCGGCTTTCGACAGAAGCAATGATTCGGAGCAGTTCTTTTTCAGGAACGTTATTTTCCGTAGACAGGCTTCGTACTTCAAAGACTCCTTTGGTGAGCGTACCTGTCTTGTCGAATACGACCGTATTTATCTTGGTGATGGCGTCGAGATAGTTACCTCCTTTAAACAAGATTCCCTGCCGCGAAGCTGCTCCGATGCCTCCGAAATATCCCAGTGGAATGCTGATAACCAATGCACAGGGGCAAGAGATAACAAGAAATACCAGCGCACGGTATAACCATTCGTTAAAGATGAACAGGAAGTCCGGCTGTACCAGTGAATAAAGATAAGGTATAAGGACAATCAGAAAAGCCAGTCCGGTTACGATTGGTGTATAAATGCGGGCAAATTTCCGGATAAACAGTTCGGCCGGCGCTTTCCGTTCGGATGCATTCTGCACCAGTTCAAGAATACGTGCCAGGGCGCTTTGGTTATATGGTTTGGTTACTTCCAGCCGGATTACCTTATCGGTCACAATCATTCCGGCCAAGACATTTTCATTCGGACTAATCGTACGCGGAACGCTTTCTCCCGTAAGTGCTGCGGTGTTGAAGGAAGCGGCTCCGCTAAGTAATTTACCATCGAGAGGAACTCTTTCTCCGGCTTTCACCTCTATGATTTCTCCCGGAATTACATCGGCCGGAGCTAACGGGACACGTTCGTTATCACGAATAACAACTGCTGTTTCGGGCCGGACGTCGAGCAGCGCACTGATATTTTTACGGGCCTTCGACAATGCATTTTCCTGAAACAGTTCGCCGACGGAATAGAATAACATAACAGCCACACCTTCCGGATATTCCCCGATATAGAATGCGCCGAGTGTAGCGATACACATAAGCGTGAATTCACTGAATATTTCTTTTTCGCGAATACTTTCAATCGCCTCTTTCATCACCGGAAGTCCGACCGGCAGATAAGCGAGTGCATACCATATAAATCTGACGGTTGGGTCGAAGAATCCGGCCTCCGCTACCTGCATCGCAATTCCTCCCAGTAGCATCCCGAAGGAAATTGCCGGAAGAAGATAAGGCGAAATTTTTCTTTTACGTTCCGTATGGCAATGATTACAACTGCAATGTCCCATATCTGTCATGTTTTATTTATTTTCCTGATACAAAGGTAGGTGTTATGAGGTGCAACAAAGTTGCAAAGAATCCGTATATTTGTCGGGTTAATGTTTAGAAAATGAATAATATGAAAAACTCTCGGACTTTTATTGGTATTTTATGCTGTCTGGCCATGCTCTGTTCCTGCTCCCAGACAAAGAATCAGTATGACTTGTCGGACTTTGGCCTGACTCCCGACAAGAAAGATAATGCTTCCCCTTTGATGGCGAAGGCTTTGGAACAGATAGCCGCTTCCCATACAGGTGATGATACGATAACAATCGTACTCCCTAAAGGTCGCTATGATTTCTATCCCGAAGGTGCAGCGCAAAAGGAGTATTTTATCTCCAACCACGACCAGGATAATCCCAAATTGGTGGGACTGCCTTTTGAGAATATGAAGAATGTCATTTTCGATGCACAAGGTTCGGAATTGATTTTTCATGGCCGTATGTTACCTGTTTCATTGATTAATTCGGAAAACTGTACCTTGAAGAATTTTAGTATCGACTTTGAGAATCCGCATATCAGCCAGGTAAAGATATTGGAGAACGATACGGTTGCCGGTGCCATTACCTATGAGGTGGCTCCCTGGGTGGAATATGAAATCCGTGACAGTGTATTTTATGCCAAAGGTGAAGGTTGGGAGCATGCTCCGGCCTGGGGCATCGCTTTTGAAGGAGATACCAAACGCCTTGTTTATACAACCAGCGATATTGCTGTCGGTTCTAAAGGCGTATCGGAAGTTTCTCCCCGCGTGCTTAAATCAACCAAATGGAATAACAAGAAACTGATTCCGGGAACAGTTGTTGCCATGCGCGGCTGGGGACGTCCGACACCGGGTATCTTTGTTTCTTATGATACGAATACAACACTTGAAAACATCCGGGTTCATTATGCGGAAGGTATGGGATTACTGGCGCAGATGAGTGAGAATATCACACTGGATAAATTCTCCGTATGTCTTCGTGGTGATAACGATCCCCGTTACTTCACGACGCAGGCAGATGCCACTCATTTCTCCGGTTGTAAAGGAAAAATCGTTTCTGTAGGCGGCTTGTACGAAGGTATGATGGACGACGCCATCAATGTACACGGAACTTATCTGAAAATCCAGAAACGTGTAGATGATAAAACGCTGGTAGGTGAATATATGCATCCGCAAAGCTATGGCTTTGAATGGGGATTCCCAGGGAATGCCGTACAGTTTATCGACTCAAAAACAATGGAGATAATCGGCGACCCGAATAAGGTTTCCGCCATCAAAGCGTTGGATAAGCCAAGTGCCCACGGAGCTAAAGTGTTTGAGATTGTTTTTGAGAAACCGATTGATCCGGCTATCAGTGAGAAAGGAACATTCGGTGTCGAGAATTTGGAGTGGACTCCTGAAGTTTATTTTGCAGACAACGTAATCCGTAATAACCGTGCCCGTGGTTCCCTGTTCAGCACGCCGAAGAAAACGATTGTTGAAAAGAATGTGTTCGACCATACATCCGGTACGGCCATTCTGCTCTGTGGTGACTGTAATGGTTGGTTTGAGACCGGTGCCTGCCATGATGTGGAGATTCGTAACAATAAATTCATCAATTCATTGACGAATATGTTCCAGTTCACAAATGCCGTTATTTCCATCTATCCGGAAATACCCGACCTGAAAGACCAGAAAAAGTATTTCCATAGCAATATCGTCATTGAAAATAACGAGTTTGAAACATTCGATGCTCCGATCCTGTATGCTAAATCGGTAGACGGCCTGATTTTCCGTAACAACACAATCAAACAGAATAATCAATATCCGGCTTTCCACTGGAACAAACACCGTTTCTTCTTCCAGCGTGTGATTCATTCAGAAATCAAGGATAATCAGTTTGACGGCGGCTTCGACGAGAAGCGCGATGTGAAGGTAGAGAATTAATCTGCCTTTTGAATAGCATTGTCAGACCTTTTCAAAATCTATTTTTTGAGAAGGTCTGATGATTTTATATCACATGCTATTGTAAACCGGAACGTACTTCCTTTCCCTAATTCCGATTCAACAGACATTTCTCCGCCCAGCTTGTTGACAATCATTTGGCAGATAGATAAGCCGAGCCCGGTTCCGGGAACGAACTTGTCGAATTTGGCAAACCGTTCAAATACATGGTTTAAATTCTCTTTGTCTATCCCTTTTCCTGTATCGGAAACATAGAAAGATAATCCGTTTGGAATGACTTCATAACCGATTGTAATCGAGCCTTCCGAGGTGAATTTGGCTGCATTGTTCAGTAAGTTGGTGATTACCTGTATCAGCCTGTTCTTTTCGGAATGGATAATGTACCTTTTATAAGGCAGGTTACAGAAAAGTTTTACCTGCGATGGTAAGTGCGAATCATAGACCTGTTTCAAATCAGCAATGACTTCTGTAATATCAAAATCACTGTAGTTGAAGGTCATTTTCCCCGCATCGATTTTGGATATGTCGAGTATGTCGTTGATAATCTGTAGTAACAAATCGTTGTTTTCTTCGATAATCCGGATAAATTCATCTTTATCCTCATGATCATCTGTCTGGGCGAGAAGCTGGGAGAAGCCGACAATGGCATTCAACGGTGTCCGTATTTCATGGCTCATATTAGCAAGGAAAGCCATTTTCATCCGGTTGCCTTCTTCTACTTTTTCAATATGTGTGATATCGATCAGAAGACCTGTTACGCTTTTAATACTTCCGTCAGGATAATATTCAAGCGGAACGGAGAAGGTATTTGTCCAGCGGTAATCCGTGTCTCCGTCCAGCATGATCCGTAAATGCAGGTTGCTGTATCCTTTACATTCGCGGATACGTTTATCCTGTTCCTGTTGTAAAATAAGACGGTCGTCCGGGTGAACCGTGAAATTGAATGATCCCCGGATGAAGTTTCCGGGAGCGACCGGATCAGGATACAGCCGGGTATATTCCTGTGTCTTGATATCCAGATCCCATTGGATAATATTAGCGGCCTGGATTGCCAGTTCGCTACGTTGTATATAGTTGCGCAGCTTTTGTTCCCGCTCTATCTCTTCCGTTATATCTTCGCGTGTCCCGATCAGTTTATGAACATTTCCATTCTTATCATATTTGGATACTTTGGCGATCAGCCTGACCCATCGGTATGAACTGTTAAGATCTTTTATGCAGAATTGAATATTTAAAAATTCGGAACGTTTATTCAGAATGTCGTCGAATGCTTTTAAATAGGTTTCCTGATGTTCGGGGGCAATTGCTTTATAAATATCTCTTGTTGTCGTATCCTGATTGAAAAATACGGATTCTCCGGAAGAAGAAAATATGCCGGTCTGATTATCATATTCCCAGATAATCATATTTGTGATTTGCAGGAGTAAATCACGCTGCTGACGATTCTCTATCAGTTCCTGTACCTTATTTTTCTGGTCTGTGATATCTTTTTGGGTACCGATTAGACGGTCTATCTTCCCGTTCTCTCCACGTATGCCCATTGAATAAATCTCATACCAGCGTATTTCTCCTTCCGGTGTTAACAGGCGGAATTGTTCGATGCTTTGTTCGTGTTTCTCTTCAACAATGTCAGTGACCAGTTTGACATGACGTTCTCTGTCCTCGGGAACCAGTTGTTTGGTGACATCCCATAGTTTCATTCCCGGCTGTGGCACCGTATTTTCATCAGATAAATCGAAGGAGTCGCTTTCGGGGAGATAAGACCATACCGACAGGTTTCCGGCTTTTAAGGCCATTGTCAGTTTGTTCTTTTCATTGATAGTCTCTAGCTGGGCTTCTACCCGTTTGGTCATGTTTCGGAATATGCCGAAAGTATAATCTTCGAAAGGAATTATATATCCTTCGGCATAACCAATATGACCTTCATTTTCAACTTCGTAATGAATTATATTCGATTTACGCGTTTCCATCGTATCCAGAAATGCATTCAGGAGTTCATTTCCGGAATCACCTCTTAAATTCTTGTAGCAGAACAGCTCCCGGATAGTTTGCCCTTTTTGCTGTTGAGGCGTAAGGAACAAAGATATTTCGGGCTGATAATTAAGCAGGTCTTCAATAAAACCTTCTTTATTAACTATTAAAACTGTATCAGGAAGGAGTTCCAGGAACTGCTTCATGCCTGTCAGAGAGTTTTCATCATTCGCCATAGCCTATAAATTTCGGAGGTTGACCGGTCGGCAAAGTTACTGAATATATTTCTCCCTGATTAAAAAAATAGAATAGAATATATTAAAACCCGATGAAATTCACAACTTTTAGTGCATACGGGAGAATTACTACTTTATTCGTTTTAAACTATAGTTCAGTCCGGATTCTGCTTTTTTGAAATCATCTCCAATCAAAGTGATTGTAGAATCATTCTCGCAAAGGAAATTCATCGTTTCATCGCCATTATCGGAAATTAACTGCCAGACGGTGGCATTGTCGTCTCCGGGTATTCCACGTAATGTAAGCCGTCTGCCGGTAGTGACGAATGTTGCATCTTTACCGTCTTCGGCTTCCAGGTAAGTCTGTGAAAGAGAGAATGTACCATCGCCGCTATGTTCGCGACTACGGATTGTCAGGTCGTAACGGATGCCCGGACAGTCGGCGCAAGGCAACTCACCTTCATAAGTGAGCGTTTGCATTTTACCCAGGGAGTCATCGCTTTCCGCCTTGTCTTGCCGGTATATCTCTTTTTGGCGCTGGCTGATTGTCCATATACCATCTTCGAGACGTATATTCTTAGTGTCATCGTCTTCTATATTCCAGGCATAACCGCCGGCGGGAAGTGAGCGGCGGTCGAGTATTTCATTCGGTGTACCGTTTGAGAAAAATAACTCAGCCTTTAATGAGTCCGGGCTGAAAACGATATAAGCGGATGATTTACCATCGGTGGCTTCCAGTCGTATTCCCGATTCAAAAAGGCGGATACAATTTTGTTGCACTTCCGACCAGGTATAACCGGCAGAAGCAATACAGCCATGTTCGTCTTTATCATTTCCAACCATTTCGGCAGATTCGTTTTCAGCCAGGGATTCTTGTTTCGCTTTCTGTTGTCCACAGGAAAAAAGAAGGCCTGTGCAAAGGATAAGGGCGGATAGGATAGGCCCGTTGTTTGTTCTTTTCATCAGAATGAATGTTTTTAATTTGTTTATAAACGGATATCGTTACACTATAAGAAACAAAGATAAGTTATTTTTTGTTCCTTTGTGGCTTGAATAAAAGATAAAGCCTGCAAGGAATGAGAACAGCTCTTTTTACTGTAATTTTTCTGATAATAGCATATCTGTCGCCTCTCTGTGCGCAGAATGAAACAGTGTTGTCTGACAGTTTAAAACAGAAGATGCCTGTTATCGAGTACAAATTCAATGCGAAACATCTGATACTTCCGGCTTCGCTGATTACAGTCGGGGCAGTGGGTACGGCTATTGACGGTATGAATGATTTTCATCTTTTCTCGCGGAAAAGCGATGTTAAGAAAATTCATCTCGATGATTATATGGAGTGGGGGATGCTGGGCTGGGTATTTGTCTGCGACCTGATGGGGAAAGAAAAGCATAACTGGGTGGATCAGCTTTTCCTTGTCACTCTGGCGGAAGGGATGAATGCTGTTATGACACGTACCTTGAAATATACGGTAAATGAGATGCGTCCGGATGGCGGTCCGTATTCTTTTCCTTCCGGACATACGGCGAATGCTTTTTTAGGGGCGCATATGGCCTATAAGGAGTTTAAGGATAGCAGTCCTGTATTGGCTTATTCAGGATATGCCCTGGCCCTTTTTGTTGCGGGTTCCAGATTATATAATAACCGGCATTGGGTAGCCGATGTCGTCGCTGGGGCCGGATTCGGTATTTTGTCCGTCGAACTGGCTTATCTCACCTATTTCCCTATTCGTAACGCCATTGCCCGTAAGATAAACCGCAAAGCAGCTCAAAATATGGTGATTGCTCCGACCTTTAATGAGCAGGGAGGAGGAGTTTATTTCTCTTATTCGTTTTGATAATCAGGATAACTGCTTATTGATAGCCAGTAATTGTTCGATATGTGTCCGGTCGTTGCTGAGGCGTGGAATTTTGTGCTGGCCGCCTAATTTACCTTTTTCTTTGAGCCATTCGTAGAAGGCACCTTCATGGGCGATTGTGATTTCCAACGGTTGAAGAGATATTTCCTTGTAACGTTTGGCCTCATAGTCCGAGTTTAATTCCTGTAATGTTTTATCCAGTAATGAAGCGAACTCTTCCATGGAAGGAGGCATCTTTTCAAATTCGATAAACCATTGATGACGGCCTTTCGCCTTGTCGAGCATAAAAAGAGGGGCTGCTGTATATTCTTTGACGATAGCTCCGGTCTGCCGGCTGACCTTACTGATCGCTTTGTCGGCATTATCTACCATCAATTCCTCTCCGAAAGCATTGATATAATGCTTGGTTCTTCCTGAAATAACGAATTTATGTGGGAAAAGAGAGGTAAAACGCACCGTATCTCCAATCTGATAACGCCATAGTCCGCCGGAGGTCGTGATGACCATCGCGTAGTTTTTTCCTGTCTCCACTGCTTCCAGCGGCAGAATGGTCGGATTGGGCATACCGACTTCCGACATAGGGATAAACTCGTAGAATACACCGTAATCCTGCATCAACAGCAAACTCTGATCCGCCGGATCATCCTGTATGCCGAAAAATCCTTCTGAAGCATTGTACGTTTCCATATAATGCATCTTGTCCGAAGGAATGAGGGCTTTATATTGTTCCCGGTAAGGTTCGAAGCTGATACCTCCGTGAAAAAATACTTCCATATTGGGCCAGACTTCGGTCAGATAGTCCCGTCCGGTCTTTTTCAGAACAGACTTGATTAATACCAGCATCCATGAAGGAACACCGGAAAGACTGTTTACATCCTTATTCCACGTACTGTCTACGATCGCTTTTATTTTGCTTTCCCATTCATCCATCAGAATGATCCGTTTAGCCGGAACACGCATCAGGTTGACCAGCGGATTCAGGTTCTGTAGCAGAACTGCGGACAGGTCGCCGCAATGGGATTTTTGATTTAGAGGAGAAGGACTGTGGCTACCGCCCAGAATCAATCCTTTTTTGGAGAAAAAATGACTTTCCGGATTATTTCTCAGATAGAGGGCAACCGTGTCGAAACCACCTTTGTAGTGACAGCCCTGCAATATTTCCGGAGTGACGGGAAGGAATTTACTCTTGTCGTTCGTGGTGCCACTGCTTTTGGCGTACCACTTGACTACCGAAGGCCAGAGTATGTTCCTTTCTCCATTAATCATCCGTGTGACGTAAGGTTTTATGTCGTCATATATCTGCAACGGGACACGCTGGCAGAAATCTTCATATCTTTTGATACTTTTATAATCATATTTCAACCCCCATTCCGTGTTGCGGGCTGCCGATAATAACGACCGTAGCTGCTTGCGTTGCAGCCGGTCGGTCTCCTGCCCATATTTTTCTATCTCCTTTTGACGGGGGCGGAAGAGTAGTGATATTGTATTTGTTAAAATATCCATGCTCTTTTTATTTGTATCGGTTGCAAATGTAGGCATTCTCTTTTTATTTATATCTTTGTCGTATACATAATTAACAAAACAATGAAAATAGGTATCCTTTCTTCGGGAGGTGATTGTCCCGGTATAAACGCAACGATTCGTGGTGTCGGTAAAACTGCCATAATGCATTATGGTATGGAAGTGGTCGGAATTCATAGTGGTTTTGTTGGCTTGTTGAACAAAGATATTCAATCGTTCGACGAACGTAGTCTTTCCGGTATCCTGAACCTGGGCGGAACGATCCTGGGTACTTCCCGCGAGAAACCATTCCGTAAATTACTTGCCTCCGGTGAAAGTGAAAAACCTCAGGTTATTATACAGAATTATGAAGAATTAGGATTAGACTGTCTGGTCTGTATCGGTGGAAACGGTACACAGAAGACAGCCGGAATGCTTTCTGCCCTTGGTCTGAATATTATTGGCGTTCCTAAAACAATCGATAATGATGTATGGGGAACGGATATAACGTTCGGTTTCGATACGGCTGTCAATATTGCGACGGATGCGATCGATCGTTTGCATTCTACTGCCAGTTCGCATAAACGGGTTATGGTAGTGGAAGTTATGGGGCATCATGCCGGATGGATTGCTCTTTATGCCGGAATGGCGGGAGGAGCGGATGTGATACTGCTTCCCGAGCTGGGATATGATATGGACAAAGTAAACCAGACGATTCTCGACCGTGCCCATCGTGGCAAACCTTATTCGATTGTTGTTGTTGCCGAAGGAGTGGAAACGCCCGATAAGAAGCGTCCTTCCGATTATATCACCCGTGCAATTGAGGCGGCAACCGGAATAGAATCTCGTGATACGGTGCTGGGATATATCCAGCGTGGCGGTAATCCTTCCCCTTTCGACCGTAACCTGGCTACCCGCCTGGGAGGACATGCGACGGAATTGATTGCCAACCGTCAATTCGGGCGTATGGTCTGCATGAAAGGAAATAATGTGGAATCGATAGCCTTGTCGGAAGTGGCTGGTAAATTAAAACTGGTCACTCCGGAGCACGACCTGATCGTTCAGGGAGAAAGAATGGGGATTTCGTTCGGTAAGTAATTAATTACCGGACTTCTTCATTGATTGTGGCATCGATACACTGCGGGTTGTTATTGGTCACTTGCTTGACCGGAGCCTGTTCCTGCTCCGTTGCCGAATCTTCCTCCGGAAGATCTTCAAACTCATGTTCGGCAGTTGTTTCGCCGGTCTGTTTCTTTTTCAGTTCGGAAATGAATTGCTGGAATACTTTATCCGTACGCAATTTCTTGATTGCCATCTTAGCAGCGTTCTGCTGTGACTCTTTTTTGGAATAACCGATACCGACGCCTATTTGTGTGTCGGCCAGTGTGACGCCCGTTTGGAAGACCGGATTACCGTCATTGTCGGTGAACGATTCTATCAATTCGAATGTAATTTCCAGTTTGTTTTTCTGGCTCCATTCTATCAGACTGGATTTGAAGTTTACTTCTTTACGGGCGATATTATCCAGGTCGATGTATTTATTGATGATTACATCTTCTACAAAATGATAACACATACGGTATCCCTGATCCAGATAGATTGCTCCGATCAGTGCTTCCAATGCATTGCCATACATATGATTATTGTGAGAACTCAGTTTGGCTGAGTAGACAACCATCTTGTCGAGTCCCAGTTCAACGGCTACGCGGTTGAGTGTTTCGCGTTGAACGATTTTGGAACGGGTGTTGGTCAGGAAACCTTCCCGTTTATTTTGAAAATGTTTGTATACAATGTCTGCCACGACGGCATCCAATACGGCATCACCCAAGAACTCCAGTCGTTCGTTGTTCAGCCATTTTCCATCGCTGGCTTCCACAGAGGAAGATTTGTGCAGGAAAGCCTGTTCGTAAACGTGGATGTTATCGGGGTAAAATCCCAGTATTTTATATAAAGAAGAATAAGGCTCCTTATTCTTATGTTTGAGGAGCCTTATCTTTTTGTATAATTGTGTAAACACTTTACTTCACAAATTTTTTTACAATCATGCTGGCATTGTGGCCACCGAACCCGAAGGTATTGGACAGTGCTGCGTTAACCGTTCTTTTTTGTGCTTTATTGAACGTGAAGTTCAGATTGTAATCGATTTCAGGATCATTGTCTCCTTCTTCATGATTGATAGTCGGAGGAACAATATCTTCATTAACAGCCATAATACAAGCAATTGCTTCCAATGCTCCGGCTGCACCCAGTAAGTGTCCAGTCATAGACTTCGTTGAACTGATGTTCAGCTTATAGGCATGTTCGCCGAATACATCCAGAATAGCTTTCGCTTCCGAGATGTCTCCTACCGGGGTAGAAGTGCCGTGAACATTGATATAGTCTATCTCTTCCGGTTTCATCTCTGCGTCTTCAAGAGCATTCTTCATCACCAGTTTTGCACCCAGACCTTCCGGATGAGAAGCTGTCAGGTGGTAAGCGTCTGCCGACATACCTGCACCAACAATTTCACCATAGATCTTAGCGCCTCTGGCCAATGCATGTTCCATCTCTTCAAGAATCAGACAGGCTGCACCTTCACCCATTACAAATCCGTCACGACTTGCGCTGAATGGGCGCGAAGCTGTTTCCGGTGATTCGTTTCGGGTTGAAAGGGCGTTCATCGCATTAAAACCGCCAAGACCGGGAGCCGCAATAGCAGCTTCTGCACCACCTGTAACAATTGCATTTGCTTTTCCTAAGCGAATGTAATTGAAAGCATCGGCAATAGCATTGGTTGAAGATGCACATGCTGAAACAGTCGCAAAGTTCGGACCACGGAAACCGTACATCATTGAAATATGTCCTGCTGCAATATCTGCAATCATTTTAGGAATGAAGAACGGGTTGAATTTCGGACCGATGGTGTCTTTTGTTTTTTCATAACCGGCAACTTCTTCTTCAAAAGTCCTGATACCACCGATTCCGGCAGCGAAAATAACACCGATACGATCTTTATTCTCATTCTCCAAGTCCATAGCTGCATCTGCAACAGCCTGTTTGGCTGCGCTGATAGCCAATAAACTATAGCGGTCGCATTTGCGAGCTTCCTTACGGTCCATCACCTCTAAGGGATCAAAACCTTTAACTTCGCAGGCAAAGTGCGTTTTAAATTTTGATGCATCAAAATGAGTAATAGGTCCCGCTCCACTCTTCCCGTTGATAAGGCCCTCCCAGGTTTCTGCGAGGGTATTACCAAGAGGAGTAATGGCTCCAAGACCTGTTACTACAACTCTTTTTAATTCCATACCTTTAATTAAAAGGATTGATTACTTCGCGTTAGCTTCGATATAAGCGACTGCATCGCCTACTGTTGTAATCTTTTCTGCCTGATCATCAGGAATTGAGATACCGAATTCTTTTTCGAATTCCATAATCAATTCTACAGTGTCAAGAGAGTCTGCTCCTAAATCATTAGTAAAGCTCGCTTCGTTTGTAACTTCTGTTTCTTCAACACTTAATTTGTCAACGATGATAGCCTTTACTCTAGATGCAACTTCAGACATAACTTTTTCAATTTAGATTAATAAATACGAATATACTTTTTAAATTTGCAGTGCAAAGAAAAGAATTTTTTATGTTACAAAACAAATTTAATGCACTAAAAATGCGGAAAACTGCACATTTTTTCTTTTCGTGTGCACTAAAACATAGAAAAATATGAAAAACGTAGCAATTTTTGCCTCCGGTTCGGGTACAAACGCGGAAAATATCGCCCGGTACTTCTCTAAAAGTGAAACCGTTAAAGTCGCGGTTGTTTTGTCCAATAATAAGAATGTGGGCGTTCATGCACGCGTCAATAATCTGGGAATTCCGTCTTTTGTGTTTTCCCGCGACGAATTTGTGGAAGGAACCCCCATTTTGGCGAAACTGGCGGAATATCAGATCGATTTGATTGTTCTGGCTGGTTTTATGAATAAGATTTCAGATGCGTTACTGACAGCTTATCCGGGTAAAATCATCAATATTCATCCGGCTCTGTTACCTAAACATGGCGGAAAGGGAATGTATGGGATGCATGTGCATGAGGCTGTCGTTGCTGCCGGCGAGAAAGAGTCAGGCATAACGATACATTATATAAATGAGAATTACGATGAAGGTGATATCATTTTCCAGGCTAAATGTGAGGTGTTGCCTGCCGATACCCCTGAAGAAGTGGCTACTAAAGTGCACGCATTGGAATATGCTCATTATCCGCATGTGATTGATGACTTATTGAAATAGTAAGAAAAAGGTATAAAAAATTAAGCCCTACCGGTAATTTCTTGATCCGGCAGGGCTTTTCATCTATTAGTGGTTTAATCAGAATGTCATGTTCAATTGCATCACATAAGTACGTGGTGCCGATACCAGCATCGGGCGTGTGCAATATTCTTTATTAAAGAGATTGTTGATCATAAACTGGAATGATACGTCTTTCGTTATCTTTACGCCGGCACGCAGGTCGACTACACAATAGTCCGTATTCTTTTCTTTCCAGTATGTATTAAGCGTTTCTCCGCCGATATTTCCATACAGCAGCTGACGGATATACTCCATGGCATCCGGCTGTTCTTTTTCGCGCTCGTCTACCATCAGATAATCGACTGCCAGCATCTTACTTTTCCAAGTCACATTCATACCCAGGTTCAGGCGTTTCCACTGGAGATCAAGCACACCTTTCACCGTGTGTTTCTGACGATATTTCAGATATTTGGAGTCGTTGGATTTTTCCTTGGCACGGAGAGGGTCGTTATATTGTGCTTCGATTTCGTTCTTTTCCTTGTAATCGATATCCTCGGGTTCGATGAAAACATATCCCAGGTTATAAGATAACTTGGTGTCGGGATTGAAGTTGTAGAAACCGTTTGTACTTATCTCTGCCCCATAGATGCGTGCTTTGGATACATTGTAGAATTGTGCACCGATACCCGGCATCTGACCTTTGGCAATGATACCCAGGATTTCCTGTGTGCTGTTGGCATAGGCATAAGAGTTGGGGTCGAAGAAGCCGAAACGGAATTCGATCATGTCCGTATATTGCGTATAGAAACCGGCAACATCGAAGAATCCCATCAGATTACCGAATTTATATCCTTGTTTGAAACCCAGTTCTGCATTTACCCCTTTTTCTGCCTTTACTTCATTGTTCGGGAATACACCGACTCCACCGATATCCTTGCGGGCATATTTCTCGGTCAGAGAAGGATAACGATAGCCTTGTCCGAAACTGGCCCGGATAAAGCTGTAATCAGCCAGTTGGTAATTCAAACCTGCACGGAAGATAGGTTTGACAGGTACTTTAGCTCCGAATATCTTTGTGTCGGCTTCACGAAGAAAATCATCCACACGATAATATTCGGCACGCATACCGGCAGACACGCTCAGACGGTCGAAAAAGCGTTGGTCATACTGGAAGAACAGGGCTGCATTGTCGCTGTCGTGATTGCCTGTCGTTACAGAGGTGCTTCGCATATGTTCGTAAGTGGCTCCGGCTGTGATCTGTGTACCGTTGTCCCATTTTTTGTTGAACTGGTAATCCAGATAATACGTATAATTCTTGTCGATGGTTACCGGGTCAGCTTTCGGGTTGATCGCATTGGACAACCAAGGGATCAGGTCGGAGGTACTGCTAGGAATACCACGTTTCATCACCCATGAAAGCAGGTCGCAGTAATCGGCTGTAGTCGCTGTCGGGAAAATACTACCCAGCAGATTGGTTGTTCCGTTTACCAGTCCGTTAAGGTCGCCTTGCAAAGCCGGCTGGATGATTGGATAGAGCATGCTGTAATCGCCGTTTTGTACGTTTTGCACAATACCGGTAATGGCATTGACATCAGTACCCATATTTCCCAAAATGTCCGTGATCGACTTCCCGCTGTTCGAGCCGTCTGCAATATTGTCACCGCGGTAATAGAAGCGGGCCTTTACCTTGTGGGAGGTATTATTATTCGGGTTTGTAAAATTAAAGAACGGGTCGATGTAGAAAGTATTTGCTTCGCGTCCCATATTGGCAATGGGAGACGGTTCATAAACATCTTTCGGCGAACGCCAGAGGAAGAAATCGGCATATTTGTCACTCATGAAGTTTACGTTGAAACCATAGTTCAGCAAATTGCCGTCTTTCATCGGCTGATGGTAAGTCAGGTTACCGCCGGCACGAAACCGTTTGTTGTAACCTTGTTTTTTATATCCTTCGTCGGTAAACATATTCAGTCCGGCCGATACGTCGAAGTTTCCGATGCGGCGGGCATGTGAGAAGTCTATCCCTTCATAAATCGGGTTGCGGATACCGGAGAATACGTTTTTACGCAGGAATGGCTCTACCTCATATTTACCTTCTTTCCAAAAAGATTTGTCGCTCCACCGGTATTCCTCGTTGTCGGGATCGCCGTAAATACCTAAATAAGCACGCAAGGTCGTTACCGGTGTCAGGCTTGGCCGTTTGGTCCGGATGTTGATTACACCGTTCAGGGCAGACGAACCGTACAGTACGGAAGAGGCCCCTTTCATAACTTCTACCTGTTCGATATTTTCCAGCGGAACGATATTCCAGTTAATGATTCCTGTACCCGAAGTAAGCGCACTCATTCCGTCGATCAGCACAAGGCTTCGTGAACCGACGCCGTAGGTCCAGCCGTTACCACCACGGATAGAAGGCTGTTTGTCGTTGATATCGACTCCCGGCATTGTATTCAGTGTGGCACTCAGGTCGGTTGGCGCTTGCTTGGTAATATCTTCGGCCTTCAGTAAATCCATGGAGACGGTGACATTGCTTAGTTTTTGTTCAAAACGTCCGGCACTGACTACCACATCTCCCAACAGGTTGGCTTTTACCTGCATGAATATATTTCTTGTCTTCGTTTCATTCCGGTTGATTACTACCGGGACCTGTTCGTTCTCATAACCGATGTAACTGAACAGCAGGTCGACACCCCCTTCCGGAAGGTTGATCTGATAAGAACCGTCTGCTTCGGAAATTGTACCGTTTGTTTCTCCCGTGATCCTTTTATAGGTAATATTGACTCCTGCCAATGGCTCATTGGTCTCCTTGTCATATACGAATCCTTTCATGATCTGTCCGAAAGCAGGACCGGTCAGGAAGGCAAGTAAAAATAGTATTGTATATTTTTTCATGTCTGTACTCTTTATTTATTATTGTATCTCCTTTTGTTTGCTTAGCATCATGCCTAGTTCCAGTGTTTTTGTTTGTTGCAGGCTACTGGCAAGCATTTCAAGCAAAGATGTTATCATCGGTCCCATTGGTCCGCCAATTATTTCTTCCGGCAGAAGATCTTTTATTAAGGGTAACAGCGGAAGGAAAGCTGCAATTTCATCTTTATCCAGATATAGGAATATATCTCCCTTATAAGCGATTTGTCCGCCCATGCTGCTGTAAGGGGCTTCCGAATTTTTGCGGATATTCATCCGGATACCGGTAGTACTCCATTTATTAAGCTGCTGGTAAATGGCTGCGATAACGGAAGCGTCGAGGCCGCCGTCTGCCTTAGTCTTATTCTGTTGAATCTGGTAAAGAATCATATCGATGTTGGGGACTATATAAAGTTCCGAGTCGTCTTTTACATAATAAGAAGCCAGATTGATCGGCGAAGTGAGCCATTCGCTGTCTTTTCTGTCCGGGGGAATGCTTATCAAATCTCCAATAGCTTTGCCTTCCGGCATGGTGGCGTAGCGGGCTGTGATATTGCCATCCGGATTGAAAGAGACTTCATTGATAAACCAGCAGATCAGGTTTCCTGCAATAGGCTCCAGTATGGGAACTACCTGTCCCAGAAGAGCATTGTCAGTTACCATATGAAAGGCATGGCGCATCAAAGTATATTCTCCCAAAACAGGGTCTGTTTCAATAGATTCCCCACCTTGCACCGGATACCATGTCCCATTTGAAGTCAGTTGGTTCGATGCGATTTTTACATCGGTCAGATCGAATGTCATCTTGCCTTTTTCAACATTCCCTCTGTAAGCGAAAGTAGTGCCGTTGTTTCCGGTTCCGTTTCCTGAAAAAGAGTAACTGTTGCTTCCGGAAGTAACTGCTACGTTCTCCAGCAATGTTGCGGCTTCCCCGGGGAGGACGTAATGCAGTGTAATGGTTGCCGCATTGTTACCGGTTAGTTTGAAAGAGACGTCCTTACCGATGAACTCACGTCCACTGTAAGTCAGGTTCAGTGTATTGCCACCTTCCGGTGTACTCAACTTATTGGAATAGATTCCGTTTAATTCGGAACCGCCCTCATCATCATTGTCATCGCAGGCAAACAGGAAGGGGACCATGCAGATAACATAAAGAAAGTTGCGCAATAAATACTTGTTCATTTACTTTTCTTTTTATTGTTTAATTTTGATGATACAAAGTACTGATATAACTTTGTACCAAACAATAGCTATCTTTCAGAATCAATATTCCATTATTAAGAATCGACATTTCGGAGGTGTAATAACTATCTGTATATTAGTGTATGGTAAAATGACATTATTAATAATAGAATATCGAATGTGAAAAATAGACATTGACGGATATGTTTATATCTCCTTTCTTTGCTCTCATTATGTTAATGAGTATATTGTTAGGATTTTTAGCCTTTTTGGTCCGGATGCTTTTTAAAAGCAAGGTAGCAGGTAAAAAGGTAAGTGAGGCTTGTGAGGTAAAAGAACAATGTCTCCCGGATAGCAAAGAAGGCAAAGAAGTCTGATTTGTGATGAAAAAACTACGTGTAAAATATTGAAGAATGAAAATACTGCTTGTAACAAGAGGATCGCAAGGCGATGTACTGCCTTATCTGGCTGTAGCCCGCGAGTTGGTTAAACGGGGTCATGAGGTAACGGTAAATATTCCCCATGTTTTTGAGGAAATGGCAAAGAAATATCCTGTAAAAGTCGTTTTGCAGGATTTTGATAATATTGGCGGGATGATGGCCGACGCAGCCGAGAATAAACAGAGTTTTAAAAGGATTGTCGAGTGGACGCGCGAGGCGATAGACAAACAGTTTGTGCAGGTAATTCCGCTTTTGGAACAGAACGATGTTCTTGTAGCTGCTAATACTGAATTTGCCGCTACGGGGATTGCCGCGTATTGCAAGAAGCCGTTCGTCCGCACTTCTTTTGCTCCTTTTCTTCCGGGCGAGAAAATGCCGCCTCCTGCTTTTCCTTATCCGAAACCCAATCCGATCATTACACCTAAATTGCTTTGGCTGATGATGAACCGGGTATCCAACTATATGGTGAAGGATACGATAAACAAGAACCGTCGGAAATACGGATTGGCTCCAATCAGTAACTTTGGGGAGGATGCCGCAAAGAATAGTGATAACTTCTTATTGTACAGTCGATATCTGGGACATACCGATCCCGTCTGGGACAAACGTTTTCGCTGGAATATAGGCGGGTATTGTTTCAATGATACCTTTGAATATGATGAAGAGGCTTATCAGGAATTGATGGCTTTTATCAAAAAGGAACAGACACCGGTTCTCTTTTTTACGTTAGGTAGCTGTACATCGAACGACCGGGAGCGCTTTTGCGGTATGCTGGCCCGTATCTGCAAACGGAAGCAATACCGGCTGGTGGTCGGTTCAGGTTGGGCAAAGACCGGAGAGACGTTGCAGGGGAATGAACAATTGTTCCTGATGCAAAAGCCGATTCCGCATCATCTGATTTTCCCTCATTGTGACGCCGTGATTCATCATGGTGGAAGCGGAACGACGCATAGTGTGGCACGTGCCGGGAAACCTCAGCTGATCACTCCTTTACTTCTGGATCAGCCTTATTGGGGGTATCGGGTACAGGTGCTTGGAGTCGGTCCGGAAAGAGTGAAGATCGCAAAGGTATCGGAAAGTGAACTGGAACAAAAAATGGGTGACCTGATCGGCAATCCCGAATATAAAAAGAATGCAGCGATGCTCAGTGAGCAAATTGAAAGTGAAAAAGGAATCGAAAACATCTGTAATTATATAGAATCTTTGGCACGATAACCCTTTTTTACCGCAATTTGTTCCTGTTGAAATGCGGTCCAGCCTTGAAGATAAAAAAGAAAGTGGATAAAACTGTCAGGCAGGCTCCAAACAGATAAGCGTGGTTGAATCCACCGAATTCCTGTGCGATACTTCCGCCGATCATTAATCCGATTCCGATACCGACATCCCAGCTAGTGAGGTAGGTGGAAGTTGCCGTTCCGCGCTGGCTGTTGGGTGCCAGATTGACAAACAGGGTGTTGAATGCCGGGAACATGGTTCCGAAAGCAACACCTTGTGATAAAGCGATGGCTATATATAAATAGGAAGTGAATACCGGATTCCATTTCATCAATGCATCGAGGGAAGCGAGCGCAAAGAAACTGGCACATGCCAGATACATCCCCAATGTAATAACCAGTGTGATACGCCCTTTATCTACTTGCCGGCCGGAAAACAGCCTGGAAGTTGCGAGTCCGATCGCCATAAAGGTGAAATAAAGTCCCGAATTGACAGATATACCGATCTCGTCGGCATACATTGCCACATAGGTGGTTGTCATCCCGTAAGGAATGGAAAGCATTAGTAGTGAAATTCCAGCCCAAGTCCCTTTGACCAGGAAGAAGCGGTCGAGCGAAATCGGTTCTTTCTTTACCGGTTGCTTGTAAGGCGTTTTAACCAGATAAGCCATGATAAATCCCAAGAAGCAGGAAACCAGCGAGCAACTGAAAATCACTTCATAACTGAAACTGTTATGCATGAACAATCCGATCATCGGACCGAAACTCATTGCCAGATTATTCGCCATCCCGTAATATCCAATTCCTTCGCCACGACGTGAAGAAGGAAGAATGTCGATCACGATCGTATTACCCGATACCGTGACCATCCCGAATGCGAATCCGTGAAGAATACGCAGCACAATGAAAATACACAAGACGCTGGCAATCATATATCCGGCGAATATAACCATGAATATGGCATACGCCAACAGATATAACGGGCGACGGGCAAAGGTATCCAGCAGATATCCGGAAAACGGACGGATACAAAGACAGGCTATCGTATAACAGGACAGAATAAATCCGATCATCGACTTATCTGTCATAAACCGTTCCTGTAAATAGAAGGGCAGGATTGGCAGTATCAGGTAAAATGCAAAAAACAGCAGAAAATTAGCCGTTAATATGTAGCAAAAACCGGGTGATAATAACTTGTCTTTCGCCATAGCAGTGAATAGTAGAATGGTATTATTTGAAACCTAACTTATCAAAAAGTTCCCGCTCTTCTGTTGTCGCGTTCTTTACCGTATAAGCGGCAAACTCCCGGGGATGATGATAATTTGCCCGGAACCATTCGAACTTTTCCGGCGTTTCCCTCAGTGCTCTGTCTACACCAAGCGGACTAAAACTTTTAAGTATTGCGTGTTCGATACGATGTTCCGTCACTCCGGCGAGATCGATAACAGGATCGGCAGGCTCTGGCGGCATAACTTCTCTTAATTTCTCTATTTTCACACCGAAGAAACGTTCGATATTTTCCAGGCAGGTACGAGTCCCGTTGGCTTTGCCATCAGCGGAGAATCCGGCAATATGGGGGGTGGCAACGGCTGTAAGACTTAACAGTTCCCGGTCGATCGCCGGTTCGTTTTCCCAGCAATCTATCACTGCTTCGCTGATTTTTCCTGATTTCAGAGCTTTTATCAATGCCGTCGTATCGTGTACAGCTCCTCTTGAAGCATTTACAAACCAGGGCTTTTTACGTGTTTTGTTGAAAAAAACTTCGTTGGCAAGGTGACGGGTTGCAAAAGGTCCTTCTTTTGTCAACGGTGTATGGAAGGTGATGATATCAGCTTCTTCTGCGATCGTATCCAGCGAAACGAATCCTGCCGCTCCCTCTTCTTCTGCTCGTGGCGGGTCATTACGCAAGATATGTAAACCGTAAGCCGTACACAGTTTTTCCAGTTCTTTCCCGACATGCCCTACACCGACTATCCCGATCGTTTTTCCTTGAAGCGTTTCTCCTCTGCGAAGGGCTATCGTGATAAGTGAAGCCAATACGTATTGTGCAACCGAGACAGCATTGCAGCCAGGTGCATTTTTCCAGGTGATACCTGCTTCATCACAATATTTTATGTCGATATGATCGAAGCCGATAGTCGCTGTAGTGATCAGTTTGACACGGCTACCTTGGAGCAATTCGCGCGTACATTTGTCGATGCTTCGTACAATGAGAGCATCTGCGTCGTGGATGGTTGAAGGAGTAAACTCGTTTGAGTTGAGGTATTTTATTTCTGCGATTGGTTCGGCTACGCCTTTTAGGTATGGGACCGTGTTGTCAGCTACTATTTTCATTTTATATGCTTTTTGCAGGGCAAAGATAGAGATTATTTGCGGAATAGACTGGTAGGTGATGGCTTGAAATCAGCATATCCATTGATAGATTATCGAAAAAGATTTTCTACCTTTGTCAACAGTATTTACAGAAAGCAAAACGATTATTTATGAATTTCAGCGAACAGTGTTACCGGATATTTGAACAGGCTACGAAAGCGTATCATGTTTCTGATGATGTGGATGCAACCATGCATAATCCGTATGAGGTAAAAAGTATAGAGTTTTATCTTTATTTGAAAAACTGGATTGATGCGGTACAGTGGCATCTGGAAGATATCATCCGTAATCCGGCAATCGATCCGGTGGAGGCAGTGGCTATCAAACGCCGTATAGACAAGTCTAATCAGGATCGTACCGACTTGGTGGAATTGATCGACAGTTTCTTTCTGGATAAATACAAAGAAGTGAAAGTATTGCCGGATGCGACGATCAATACGGAAAGTCCGGCATGGGCGGTCGACCGGTTGTCTATCCTGACATTGAAGATTTATCATATGGCCGAAGAGGTTAGCCGTCCCGATGCAACTCCCGAGCATAAAACGAAATGTGAAGAAAAGCTGAACGTGTTGCTGGAACAGAAGGTTGACCTGTCAACGGCTTTGGACCAGCTACTGGCTGATATTAAAGCCGGACGTAAGTACATGAAGGTGTATAAACAAATGAAAATGTACAATGACCCGGCATTAAACCCTGTGTTGTACGGGAAAAAATAAAATGGAATGAAAGTATATCATGGCAGCAGCACTGGAGTCGTTAATATATGAAAGGAGTTACGAGTTATGAAAAATGTATTCTTTCCGGATGAAGTAATAACGAAAGAGGATGTTTTCTATGTCTGTAGCCTGATTGAACGTATTGCACGTCGTTTGAAACAGCCGAACCGGTATGTCGTGAATTGTATGGGGAAACAGGCGCTGGCCGAGAAATTATCCCTGGCAAATGTTATGCACAGCGAAAACCAGCAGGCTGTCGTTGAACGTTTGATTGATGAATTCCGGTTGCAGGAAGGTAATTATGATGTGACAAATGTCAATCCGGCATTGGTCGATCATATTCCGACCGAGCAGGATATGGGAAAAGTTTATATGCGCCTCGTGTTGTCAACTCTCTATTCCTGGGAGGATTATGCAGATACTATTTTACGTGTATATAATGATAAAATATGCCGTACGATAGATAATTATAATGGAAGTGCTTATTATGAACCTTCCTATTATTTAACCCGATGTTATTATAGCGGAACATTTAATTAACTCATTACAAAAATACTTGTTATGCGACTCTCTACATGGGGTATTTTGTCTGGTTTCGATGATTTTCTTTGTCGCTAAAGCGAATTATACTGAATGGTCTTGATGGCAAATTGATGTTGTTTTTAGGAATAACATATCTTATTGTCTTGTTTTGAGCGGTTGCTGTGACTGTAATGTCTGTCAGAATAATGGAAATAGAATAGCTGGATATACAATATTTAACACTAAGCCTGTTTATATGAATTTCCAATCACCGTTTTAAATGAATTGTCATCTCGTTTAAAACGAATTTTTTTTCATTTTAAATGAGATGAGAGTTTATTTAAGACGAAATATTTGTTAAATTCAGTCGGTGAAACTTTTTTGATGAGCCTTTTTTCCTTTAAAAACTATGCTGTACAGCAGATTTAGATTCCAGATGTAACGAAAAGTTGTATTTGGATTTAAATATCTAATTCATATATTTATTTAATCTTTTATATCATCATTTATGGGTATAGACTATTGATGGATCAAAAAGCTGTATTTATATAGTGAAAGCCTGAATAAGGATATTTGCTATCTTCTCCTGGGCGAGATAAAAAGCGCTGTGTCTGGTCAGGACTACATACAGCTTATTGGCGATAGGGGTAATTTGACATTTTGATAAATACGACGATATCCTGTCGTAACAATGATTGCCGTGACAATATGACAACGGCATGTAATGAATTCAGATAACTTATTCCGGAAATAATTTATATCTTTGTGAACAGTATTGATAGAAGTTACTAATCATGAAAATGTATTAAATTCATTACATGGCAAAAATACTTGTTATAAGACTTTCTGCTATTGGCGATGTTGCTATGACGGTTCCAGTGATCTACTCTGCCGCCAAAGCAAACCCCCAACATACGTTTACTGTACTTACGCAGGCTTTCCTGATACCTGTTTTTATGAACCGTCCGGCAAATGTGGACGTGATCGGTATCAATACGAAGGCGGCAGAAAAGACATTGGGCGGATTGCTCCGGTTTGCTTCTGCGTTGGTCAAGTATGAGTATGATGTCGTATTGGATTTGCATAATGTGATCCGTACCATGATTATCCGAGGTATGTTCCGGATAAAAGGGAAAAAGGTTTATGTTGTGGATAAGGCAAGGAAGGAACGGAAACGGCTGACCGAGCGTACTCATAAGGAACTGAAACCCTTGCGTCCGGTGATAGAACGCTATGCCGATGTGTTCCGTGCTGCCGGTCTGAACTATACGGAAACTTTCACATCCCTTTATGAATCGAAGCCGGCCGATTTGTCGGCTATGGAAGCCGTGGCCGGAACAAAAACCGGTAAATGGATCGGAATTGCCCCGTTTGCCAAGCATCGCGGAAAAATCTATCCGGTGGACGATATGGAACAGGTTGTCGCCCGCTTGTCGGAAAATGAAGATTATACGATCTTTCTGTTGGGAGGTCGTGGTTATGAAGAAGCTGTTTTGGAGCAATGGGCATTTCAGTATCCGCGTGTAAAAAGTGTTGTCGGTCGTTATTCGCTGGATAATGAACTTGCCTTGATCAGCCGCTTGGACGTATTGCTTTGTATGGACTCTGCCAATATGCATTTCGCTTCTCTGGTCGATACAAAAGTGATTTCAGTCTGGGGAGCAACGCATCCCTATGCCGGATTTTACGGTTATCATCAGGACCCGAAAAATGCCGTTCAACTCGATCTTCCTTGTCGTCCCTGTTCAGTCTTCGGCCAGAAGCCTTGTTTCCGGGGGGATTGGGCGTGCATGACACAGATTACGCCGGAGATGATTGTGGATAAGATAAATTCCACCTTGCAGAAATGAAAGTAGTAACGAATCCGGCATATCCTTTTCTGGCAGATTTTTTTTGTCATTTATCCGACCGTTTTGAGACGGAAGGAATCACGATATATGAGGGAAGAAACGTGTTGAAGCGGTTTAATATCGAAGGATGTGAACTGGTGGTGAAGAGTTTCAAGGTCCCGTTCTTTGTCAATCGGGTTATTTATACGTTATTCCGGAAATCAAAGGCCAGGCGTTCGTATGAATATGCTTTCGAGATATTGAAGCGGGGGAGCAACACGCCGGAACCTCTTGGATACATAGAAGAATATAAGCATGGCCTGTTGAGCCATAGCTATAGTGTTTCTGCGTATAGCGGAGCTTCCGATATCCGGGAATACATGAACGGACAGCTGAAGGATAAAACCTTGTTGACTGCATTAGGTGTTTTTATAGCCAGTCTGCATCAGGCTGGAATTTTTCATATAGATTTATCACCGGGAAATATCCTGTATTATAAGGAACAGGAAACTTTTCGTTTCACTCTGGTAGATATCAACCGGATGCAATTTAAGAAAATAACAGTACAGGATGCGATCAGGAACTTTTCACGGTTGGCCATTTCCCGTGAAGCATTGTCATGTGTCACCTGTGAATATGCACGGATTCGCGGGTTGGATGAGGACTCTTTTGTACGGCAGACTAATCAATACAGTGATCGTGTTTATAAAAAGTACGCTTCCCATCTGGCATGTAAAGCCTGGAGGAAAGAGGGTGGAAATTGGTTTACCCAACCTTATTTCCAGTACGTCATGGCGAATCTGTTCAGTCATTGTCCTCTTTTCACGAAGGCTGTGCGAGATCGTTTCCATAAAAAACGTATCCGGATTTATACCTCTTGCATATTGCCGTTTGATTTCCGTAAAGTCTTTCCTGAAAGCTCTCAGGAGGATTGATCCTCTTTTTTTTGTGATTGGGAGGTCCAGCCTGTTATCTGTGAGCAGTGGCTGATATAATATGATTCTTCTTCCGACAGATTTTTAGAATCGTTATACCATGGCTTATGTTCAGCCTGATAAGGGTATGCCGTGCGGTATGCCTCAACCGACCGGCTTCTGCTCAGTCCGACATGCGGTCGGTAAAGGGCGAAAGTCGTATCGATGGGAGCCCGGAATAAACCGTTTTGGGCCGGACGGGCATAGTATTGTTTTTCCCAGTCAATTACTTTTTGCTTATGCTCGTACTGATCCGGCAGATTATCGATCCGTAATGAAAAACCGATTTTGCGGGCAAACGGATGTGCTTTCAGTTCTTTCAGGAAATAATCGATGAAGTCGTCCGGGCAATCAGCTATGGGGATGACATCCGAATCCGTATAGATATAATAATCATTACAAAATTTCTTCTTCAACTCTGATTTCCACAAAGCCTTGAATCCGAGGTTCTCTTTAAGCCGGAATACGGTAAAGGGGCATGTCTGGTAATATTCCAGCAGAGGCGGGTAGGTTGAAGCGTTATCCAATATATAAATACGCGTATATCCTCTTGAAGTCAGACTGTCCGTCAATTGGATGAGTGTTGTCAACCGGTTGAAGTTATTGATGATAATAGGGATGTCCTTCCCGTTTGATATGTGGGATGGTATTATCTTTCCTTTGAGGAAATAATAATAATTCGTGATGGCTGTAGTCAGTTTCTTTAGCATATAGAGTAATAATTTATTTAGATGCTCTGATTAATCCTCTGCGTAAATAAGGGGGCTGCATGTCATGGTTGTGTGTGTAGATCATGTAGCCTTTTGAAAAACTTGTTTTGAATCCGTTACCCTGCAATATGTCCGTTAATACAACTTCATCATCATGCCGGTGATAAGTACATAACGCAATTTGCATGGATTTATTTTCATTTATCAGACGTTTTGCTCCGTACAATAGATCTCGTTCTGCTCCTTCAACATCGGCTTTTATAAAATTCACAGAGGAGTCGTCAGAGAAAAACGAATCGAGAGTTATGCAGGTATCGGTATCTTTATTTCCGACAAATTTGTGAATAATGGATACTTTCTCTTTCCAGGGTTCAAATGTTTTTTCCAGAGCCTCTATCCAGTCGTTATCTGTTTCAAAAAGATAAACATGTTGTACTTTATCTATTACACTGAGCGAAAAGTTCCCTTCCGCAGCTCCGATATCTGATAGAATATCATTGTCTTTAACATTGAAATTTCCATCGGTATAACGGTGAGGAGAAGCTATGTCTTGTTCTGCTTGCAGGGCGTTATAGGCACGCTGTATCCGCTTTACGGACCATTTACGTTTGAAATAAAGTCTTTTCTCTTCGTGCAGGACGTATTTTAGCTGAGAGTCATCATCTGTGAAAACCTGAATGTCTTTCGCTTTGTACTGCTCCGTAAATGATGAAAGAAATGTTGTTATAGGATGTGATCTTAAGTATTCGATTGCTTCTTTCTGCTCATTGGATAATGAATTTTGCGGAAGAGAATCGAAATAAGACAGGATGACTTTTCTGAATAATTTTCTGCGGAGGCCGTGGGGTAAAATCCGACATTTGTAAAAAGAAGATAAAGCGAACATGATTGATCTGTTTTGATAGGTTTATTATATTTATTCTTGGAATGAGATGAATTCTGTCTGTACATAATATCCGGACAAAGATAATGATTTTCTTTTGTATGGTAGGTTGGAAGACATGCATATTCTTACTGAATATTTTGCAACTAAGAATCCATTCTCTACCTTTGTGGGGTAAAAGAGAGAAGAGATAGGCATTCTTTTCATATTATAAACTATATATGTATGATTCCGAAAGTAATTCATTTGTGCTGGTTTAGTGATGATCCTTTTCCTGTTGAAATAAAAATCTGTTTGGCAAGTTGGAAGCGAATATTGCCGGATTATACGGTAAGGCGCTGGACCTATGCTGATGCGATGGCTATTGGCTGTGATTTTATAGCAGAGGCATTGCATGCTAAGAAATGGGCTTTTGCGGCAGATGCTGTACGTTTTTATGCGATTTATAAAGAGGGAGGAATATACATGGATAGCGATATGCTTGTAGAGAAACGCTTCGACTCTTTTATACCTCAGCATGGTTTTGCAACGTTTAATGAGCTGTGGGGTACGCTTTTTTTACAGGCTGCTTTCCTGATTGGAGAACAGGGAAATGCTTATTGTAAGGAGGTTTTTGAATATTACAACCAACGTCATTTTCTATTGCCTGACGGATCTTTCGATATGTTGATCTCACCCAAGATTATGACGATGATTGCTGAGAAAAAAGGATATAAGCGGGAAGATGTCGAGCAGCGTTTGGGAGATGATATAATTATCTATCCAAGTTGCTACGTTTCTCCGTGTAAAACAATCAGATATCCTGAGGCTTTTGCCTGCCATCAGGTGTATGGCAGTTGGCGAAAACGTCGCTTCGGTAGAAAAATTGAGCGATTTTTAAAGCATATATGCCTTGTGGTTCGTTTTGCATTATTCAAACGGTAGAAAAAAATTGGATACGGAGAGTCTGAAAAGACTCTTATCGGCTTGGAATATCTAAAAGTGGATAATCGGTTGCCAGAACTTTTTCATTTTCCGTTTATACCATGAATGGCATCCGAAAGGTAACTGTCCGCCTGTCAGCTTATAACAGTAAGCCGGATATTTATCGAAGGCGAATCGGATTGCTTCCATAGCTTCCGGATAAATGAACCCTGTTGCTTCTGTTGCCCAGAACACGTCTTCATTATAGAGGTGATGCCGGTCTTGCGCCAGGTAGAAATTGATACGGTCTGCCTGTTCGCGGGTTACCCGGTAGTGGCTGTCGGTTTTGCGTAATGATAATCCTCCGTTCCCGATTTTGTTGTAGAGGTCTTGTTTGGATGGCTCTCCTTTTTGCCGGTGGTAGATATGTGCCAGATGCATAATGGCGGAGATAATGGGAAAGCGATATACCGGTTTTTGCAGCCAGGGAGCACCGATGTAATCATAGCCTTTGCTGCACCATTCCTTTAACTCATCCCGGAAAACAAAGGCATCCAGTTGGTAGATCAGTATATAAGTGCTGTCAAGGAACCGTTCGTAAAAACCGGAAGCAAGCATTAACCGGTTGTAACCACTGATCCCTTTAAAATAAGCATCATCGAATGACGTAAATGTCAATCTGGGAAATTCAGCCTGTAGTTCTGAAAGGTCCAAAGACTCGGGCTTTATTACAACCAGCGGATAAGCCTTTAAAATATCGTATGCCTGCATCAACGAACGTTTTTCCGTCGCAGTGAACGTATTTTTATAGATGGGTATGATTACTTTTACTAACTCCACAATTTACTACTATAACTTGTTATTGCGTCCAAAGATAACTAAAACTAAATAATTTGATCTAATCATGGTTGAGTGATTTCTGATCGAATGTAAGAAAAATCATTTCATAACAAATCTTTAACCAGACTAGAATACAGAACCATGACTTTACTACATATGGATGAACTATAGCCCTTCGGAAAAAGGGAGGTGTTAATTCCGTTGTAGAAATAGCGACGACGATAATGGTTAGTATAAGCAACCAATAGTTCAGTTTTTTATTTGAAGCAGGTGAGTTGACATACCAGATACCAACTCCGAGCATGGCCGTTACATAAGAACTAGCCTCGCTTCCGGAACTGAACAAGACTGTGAAAAGCAGTACATTGGCTAGTAGCAGGAAACGGAAAGAGAGACTTTTGTATTGCCTGATACGCAGATATGGAATAAAAAATAAAATGAGTCCGGGAACTATCAGCCATAAGTCGCTGTAATCGGGATTTCCGGATACCCTCCTGACTAATCCCAGTAAAGATACATTCTGTGAAATGGCGAACATATTATGTGAGTTTTTCTCAGTGATGGCAATAAACCAATCCTGATACTGGCTCATCGTATATTCCAATCCAAAGAAAGGAATCGGGAATATGAATAAAAGGATCGTCCAGAATAAACAAGATAGTAAGAATTTTATCTTGTGTTTTGAGAAAAAGAAGAAAGCCAGTCCGACAATTGAATATATTTTTACAAATGTACCGAGCAATATGACAAATGCTGCCCAAAAATCTTTTTTCTTTTCGATAAAGGCAAAAGCCAACAGGATAAAGGCAGCGACAGATATATTGAATTGCTGGACTAACTGGGCTGTTATCAATTCGATATAAGCAGTCCAGCATATTATCGCTTTTTGATTTTTTGACAGGGGCAGTTGCTGTATGGCGTAAAATAGCAGGGCTGTATTGGCCATTACCCATAATACCATTCCCAACCACTGGGGGAGAATGGCAAAAGGTGAAATGATAAAACTGAATATGATTCCGTAAAGATTGACGTCGCCATATTCTTCAGGATAAGGACCGTATAATGTGAGTCCGTGTATCGCGTGATTGTAAACACCTTCAAATATCTTGTAATTGTTGAACTTTCCGATAATCAACTTGGCTATGACTGTAATTGCTGCTGTAACCAGCCATATCGCAAGAATCGTTTTGTTTTCTTTCAGTTTAGGATTATGTAGAAAGGAGGTTACAAATTTGAGTTTACTGTTTATTTGAGGTCTGCTACTTACTATTCCCATTTTGTATTATGTTTTGTTGAAATGAAGAAAAGGTCATAAAAGTATAGTCCTTTTTTATAGAGAAGGATATCAAATCGTCCAATCGTTTTATCATACCTTCTCCCGAATGATTGGTTATGATAAATGGTAAATTCCATTTTTTCAGATTGGTAAATTCCCAGGGGTGAAAATAAGTAACAATGTAGCCATCGTGTTTCAACGTTCTCTGAAATAACCACCGATAGACTTTAGCCGGGAGGTTATGGTAGGCCAGCCAGAATAGAGGAAAACGGAAAACAGGAGAAACAGATGCAGGAAGTTGCAGGACGTCATCTTTGTAAAACCACGTGCGGGGTTTATCCAGGTGGTTGTATCTTCCTGGAATACATGTCGGGTTTAATGAAGAATTATATGTATATCCTGCTTTTTTTATTTCTTTTTCATCGATCGGCATCATACGTGCCATACGGAATCCTTTTACAGGCTGCCCGGTTTGTTGCTCAAGAAATTCGCGGGAGCGTTTCAAATCTTCCATTTCAAATGAAGAATGATAGTATCCGTGTGAGGCGATCTCATGACCGTCCTGTAGGATGTTCTCGATGATTTCGGGAGCGTGAGCAGCGAAATTGGCCGTGCAGAAGAAAGTGGCATGTACCTGGTGTCTTTTAAGGCAAGCCAATATCTTTTTGGTCCCTTCGATAGACACAGCCATTTGTTGTTCAAATGGCACTTCTATCCCATGTTCCAGGGGAACATCGAATTCTTCAATATCAAAACTGAGTAAGATCATTGCTGAGTAAAATTGAAAAAAAGTTTACCATTTCACGTTTTAGCACTTTGAATCCCATGTCGGATACTGTTAAGCCATCCCTGATACGTGACTGTACGGCCTGTATGTTCATTTTTTTCCGTTGAGCCTTGTATATGAACTCAGTATCAAACAAGAAGCTATTAACTTTTGTTGATAAAAAAATCCTTTTGCCTGAGCGGTTGAATCCTTTGAGTCCGCCTTGAGTATCATGTATTTTTAAACGAAGGAAAACAGCGTTGCATATATGGGACGATTCGGAAAGAAACCTCCGGAAAGGCGGTAAATTTTTTTGGTAATTCCTGTCCCTTATGGCAACAACGATATCTGCACCGTTGAGTAATGTGTTGATTACCTGTCTGAAAGAACTATCTGTGTAGGGGAAGTCATAGTCGGTATATATGATATATTCCGATTGACAATGCCGCACGGCTTCACGCAGAGCGTATCCTTTCCCTCTGTTGGGACGATAGTCAATTACTTGGACTCCGGGGATTCCGTTTTTTAATGCGGCAACTACTTCCGGTTCGTATCCGCGTTTAGAACCGTCACTAACAATAAGCAAGTGAAAATTTACAGGATTAAACAAGGATTGTATCTCTTTGAATTTCCTGATAACCTTTTGCTCCCAGCCGGAAGGTGGGTTATAGCAAGGTAAAATAAGATCAATATCAGCTCTGCAATTCATCTTCTATTTCTTTAATCAACTCTATAGGTAAACAGATGCTCTACGTAAATATCTGATGCAAAGATATGATATTAAATTACTTGTATTGATGTTTAAACTAATTTGTACGGATATTGACAGACGTTTACAGTGTTGGCGTATAAATAAATATACAGAAATAAGTTGTATCTTTGCCTATCATTTCAGAACGGAAAAGAAGAATAAAATAAATGGAAAATATAAAGGTTGCAATTATTGGCCTGGGATATGTCGGGTTACCGTTAGCGCATTTGTTCGCAACCAGATATCCGGTTGTTGGTTTCGACATTAAGCAGGATCGGGTTGAGGCCTTAAAGAAAGGGCAGGATATAACGATGGAAGTCTCTGACGGAAAACTGAAATCTGTTTTATTGTCTCACTTACCGGAATTTGATGAAACAGGGCTCTATTTTACATCTGCTCCTTCTGATCTTCAGTCATGTAATTATTTTATAGTAGCTGTGCCTACTCCTGTAGATAGTCATCATAGTCCGGATTTGACACCTTTATATAAGGCCAGTGAAACAGTTGGGCGTGCATTATCAAAAGGGGATATTGTTATCTATGAATCAACTGTTTGTCCGGGCATTACAGAAGAGGAATGCGTTCCGATTCTTGCAAAGACTTCAGGATTGGTATATAATGAAGACTTTTTTGCCGGTTATTCTCCTGAGCGTATCAATCCGGGGGATAAGGAACATACGGTAGAGAAAATTATGAAAGTAACCTCCGGCTCCACACCGGATGCGGCGGAGAAGGTAGATGCGCTATACCGTTCTGTAATTACTGCCGGAACATTTCCGGTATCCAGTATCCGTGTGGCAGAAGCATCTAAAGTGATTGAAAATACGCAGAGGGATATTAATATTGCTTTTGTAAACGAGTTGTCTAAAATTTTCCATCTGTTGGATATAGATACAAACGAAGTGTTGGCTGCTGCCGGAACGAAATGGAACTTTCTGCCGTTCAGACCGGGGTTGGTTGGAGGTCACTGCATTGGTGTCGACCCTTATTACCTGATCCGGAAAGCGCAGGATTACGGATATCATCCCGGCCTGATCCTGTATGGGCGTCGTATCAATGATACGATGGGCGAATACATAGCCAACCGTGTGGTGAAATGTATGATTAAAAAGGATGTACCGGTTAAGAATGGGGAAGTGCTGGTGTTGGGTTTTACCTTCAAGGAAAATTGTCCGGATGTGAGGAATACAAAAGTAGGGGATGTTGTCCGTGTATTGAAAGATTACGGCATCAATGTCTCTGTGTATGATCCTTGGGCTCGTGCGGAAGAAGTCCGGGATGAATACGGAATAGAGTTGACCGGCTCTTTATCCGAAGGCAGGAAGTATGATGTGATTGTACTGGCTGTGGCTCATAAAGAATTTCTGGAACTTGACATCCCGTCGCTTGTTAGTGAAAATCACGTAGTATATGATGTAAAAGGTTGTCTGAATCCGGAATGGGTGGACGATCGGTTGTAAATATAAATCCACAACATTATAGAATGAAAACAAACATACTTTTTTCCCTCCTTGTTTTTTGCTGTAGCTTTTTTACAATCTTTCCTGCCAATGCAGATTGGAGGGATAAAATACCCTTGTTAAAGTATTCTCCCCGTTATTTTGGTGCGAATGCCTTCCCTTTTCCGGAATTGATGGGCGGGAAGTTATCTCTGCGCTGGGAGGTCGAATTAAGAGGTGAATATCATAAAATGACGGGGGATAAGACGAAAGACGTTTTTGCCCGTTTGTATATCCCTATAGCCAAAGGACGTGCCGGTGTATCGCTTTACGGGGTGATTCAGGAATGGTACGAAACATCACCGGAAGTGCGTGACGAGCGTAATGCTGTCGATGTGAAATCTCCGATCCCTTGTCATGGGGATTTTATATTGAGTTGTCATTATCAGGTGCTGAAAAGTGAGAAATGGGTGGATATCGTGGTAAATGCAACTCTGAGAACAGCCAGTGGGGGACGTTTGTGTGATGCCCGTTATACAGATGCGGCTGCTTATTGGTTCGATTGTAATATTGGACGGACGTTGTGGCAGAATCCGGAAAAAAATGCGTCTGTCCGTTTACAGGGAATGGCCGGTTTTTACTGCTGGATGACGAACGATCTGATACATCGGCAGAATGATGCTTTGACATATGCGATAGGGGCACAGGCTACTTATCGTGGTTTTACATTGAATTGTGACTATACAGGCATAAAGGGGTACAGAGGAGACGGGGACAAACCGATGATTGTCCGCTCAAAACTCAATTATGAGATAAAAAAGAACATTATCTCTTTCGGTTATAAACACGGTATACAAGATTATCTTTACGATAGTTTTTCGTTGGCCTATATCCGCTGTTTCTGAAAACGATCTTGAAGGAGGATTTTTCTGTTATTTCCGTCCGAAATCAGCAGGAATTTCCCCCCACACCGAAGTCTCCCATTTCAGGATCGTTGTAGTATAGGTGTTTGTATTCAGCCATTTCTCGGCACGTTCGATCAGATCGAAGATTTGCTCGTTGACAGGTTCACGTTCCAGCAGAGTCTTGCATTTCTTCTTTTTGACCCAACTGATCGCATTACGGCTATCCGAATAAATAGGCAGGTTGCTTCCTTTCTGCTTTAACAGTGCCAGACCATGAACGAGTGCCAGAAACTCGCCGACGTTGTTTGTCCCTTTTTTCAAAGGTCCGATATGGAAAATCTCTTGTCCGGTGGCTGTGTAAACACCCCGGTATTCCATATCCCCCGGATTTCCGCTACAGGCGGCATCTACCGCCAGGCTTTCGTTGATCGGTTTTCCGACAGGTGCTTTCGGTGCCAGATTGGCGGCAGCTTTGGCTGACGAAGCAGTTTTCAGGTAATGCGTATATCCTTTCTCAAAGGCTTCAACGGCCTCTTCGCGGGTTTCGAACGATTTGTATTTCGCTCCTTCTTGTCCTTCCACCTGCATTTTACACTCTGCCCAGTTGTCGTAAACACCTGGGTTAAGTCCTTTCCACACGACATAATATTTGTTCTTCGCCATCTTCTATATTCTTCGGATATGATTTGCAAAGGTAATATTTTGTTACTTTTCTATTGAAAGAAAAGTAATGAAGAAAAAAAACTTTACATTTGCGGTAAACAATCATATACGAGATGAAGCGTATTTTTTTGATAGGTTATATGGGAGCCGGAAAGACGACGGTCGGCAAAGACCTGGCCAAACGAATGGGGCTTTCTTTTATTGACCTGGACTGTTACATAGAAGCCCGCTACCATAAAACGGTCGGGCAGATATTTGCTGAAAAAGGGGAGGAGGCTTTCCGTGATATTGAACGGCGGATGCTCCACGAAGTGGCCATGTTTGAAGATGTACTGATCTCCACTGGCGGCGGTGCTCCCTGCTTTTTTGACAATATGGAGTTTATGAACGAAACAGGCTCAACCGTTTATCTGAAGGTGTCGGTGGAAGAGTTGGCTAAACGTCTTGAAATCTGTAAATCGACTCGCCCCGTACTGAAAGGACGTTCCGGTGATGAGTTGGTTGCATTTATTGCCGAAAGCCTAGAGAAAAGAACTCCCCATTATATGAAAGCTTCAATCGTGTTTGATGCCGAAGTGATGTTGACGGAAACGGATGTGCATGAGATTTCGGAAGCATTGGAAAAAATAGTATAATATATAATGTAAGGCAGTTAGGAATTGCCGGCCGTGGAATCGTATTATGGAAGCAACAGGAGACAAACAGCTTCAGGGTTCATATATTACCCAGGAACTGTTGAAGGAATTGAATAAGGTAGGTAATCGTTTACTGATTGGTATCCCTTGTGAACGGAAAGAGGGGGAAAAGCGGCTTGCGCTTACTCCTGAGGCTGTTGACATGTTGACCGATCGCGGACATCGTGTATTGGTAGAGTCGGGTGCCGGGTTGGGGATCAATTACTCCGATAATCACTATTCCGAGGCTGGTGCCGAGATTGTCGCTACTCCGGCGGAAGTTTTTCAGGCGGATATTATTTTGAAGATACTTCCTCCTCTACCTCAGGAAATCCTGTTGATGAAACCTCGTTCTACTGTCTTTTCCATGGTGCAACTCAATCTGTTTGCTCAGGACGCTTTTGAACTGATGATGGCCAAACGCATTACGGCAATCGCTTATGAACTGATGTCGGACGATCAGAAAAGATGTCCTATCCTGAATGTTATTTCAGAGATAGAAGGGACAGCTTCTATTACCATTGCTTCCGAATTGTTGAGTAATACCCAGGGAGGAAAAGGTATTTTGCTGGGAGGAATCCCCGGAGTGTCACCGACTGAGATTGTGATCGTCGGTGCAGGAAATGCAGGAACCGTGGCTGCCCGTGCTGCTTTGGCGCTAGGTGCATCTGTTAAGGTTTTCGATGATGATATCAACAAGCTGCGCACGATTCAGCAAGTATTGGGGCAAGGTTTGTTTACTTCGACTTTTCATCCGAATGTATTGCATAATGCTTTCCGTACGGCGGATGTAGTGATCGGAGCTATGCGGTATATCAATACACGTTACCGTTATGTGATTGCGGAAGAATTAGTCAGGACTATGAAACGGGGTTCTCTGGTGATTGATCTGCGTATCAGTCAGGGTGGTTGTTTCGAGACAACCTGCTGTCTGGCTAAATCCGATCCGACCGTTTTTGAGCAATACGGTGTATTACATTATTGTATACCTAATATAAGTAATCGGGTGGCACGTACCACCTCGATGGCTTTCAGTAATATATTTGTACCCATCTTTCTTGCTTTGGGAGATGCCGGGACAGTCCAGAATATGATAAAGTCGGATGATGGCTTTCGTTCAGGTGTTTACATGTATTGTGGGAAACCTGTAAACAATTACGTGTCTAATCATTTTAATTTATCATCAAATAACCTGGATCTATATCTTTCTGCTTTTTAAGCCTCAAAAGTTTTGAACAAGCCAAGTTTATTCTTTACTTTGCGGAAATCTAACTACAAACAAGCGATTAAGCTAATATAAATAATTATGGCAGAACAAACAAAAGTAACAACGTTGGAGAAGGTTGTGATCCGTTTTTCGGGTGACTCCGGAGACGGTATGCAGTTAACCGGAACGATCTTTTCTAATCTGTCGGCTATTTTTGGAAATGAGATTTCTACATTTCCCGACTATCCGGCGGAAGTACGTGCTCCTCAGGGAACACTGAGTGGTGTATCAGGATTCCAGGTGCATCTGGGATCACGTAAAATTTTTACTCCTGGTGATAAGGCGGACGTTTTAGTCGCTATGAATCCCGCCGCTCTGAAAGTGAATGTGAAGCATATCAAACCAAATGCAATTGTTATTATCGATACCGATTCATTCAAGAAGAGTGATCTGGATAAGGCTTTGTACACAACGGACGATCCGTTCAAAGAACTGGGGCTGAACAGTGTACAGGTTGTCGCTGCCCCGATCTCTACGATGGTGAAAGACGGTTTGGCAGAGTTTGGCTTGGATAACAAGTCTGCGCTCCGTTCAAAGAATATGTTTGCCCTGGGCCTTGTTTGCTGGTTGTTTGACCGTCCTCTGGAAGAAGCCATGAACATGCTTCAGAATAAATTCGCCAAGAAGCCGGTGATCGCACAGGCTAATATCAAGGCGTTGACAGACGGTTATAACTATGGTCACAATATCCATGCGTCAGTTTCTACTTATCGTATTGAAAGTAAGAAAGCTGAACCGGGATTCTATACGGATGTGAATGGAAATAAGGCTACTTCCTACGGTCTGATTGCTGCTGCCGAAAAAGCCGGCCTGCAACTTTTCCTGGGTAGTTATCCTATTACTCCGGCGACTGATATTTTGCATGAATTATCTAAACGGAAAGATTTGGGCGTAATTACCGTTCAGGCTGAAGATGAAATTGCCGGTATTTGTACGGCTATCGGTGGTAGTTTTGCCGGTTGTCTGGCTGCTACATCGACTTCCGGTCCGGGTTTGGCGTTGAAGAGTGAAGCGATCGGTCTGGCTGTAATAGCTGAATTGCCGCTGGTTATCATCGACGTACAGCGTGGAGGTCCATCAACAGGTATGCCGACAAAGAGTGAGCAGACCGACCTGATGCAGGCGCTTTACGGACGTAACGGTGAAAGTCCGCTGGTAGTGATTGCCGCTTCTACTCCGACAGACTGTTTCGATGCAGCTTACTGGGCTGGTAAGCTGGCTGTAGAACATATGACTCCGGTTATCCTGATGACGGATGCTTTCATTGCAAACGGTTCGTCTGCCTGGAGATTACCTGACCTGGACAACTATCCGGAAATCAAACCGAACTACGTGTCCAACTATCAGGGAGAAAAGCCCTGGAAGGCATATCGTCGTGATAAAGATACACAGGTACGTTACTGGGCTATCCCGGGTATGGAAGGATTTGCACACCGTTTGGGTGGTCTGGAGAAAGATTACGATACAAGTGCTATCTCGACCGATCCTATCAACCATCAGAAGATGGTTACCACCCGCCAGGCAAAGATCGACAAAATTGCTGATTTTATCCCGGAACTGGAAGTGCTCGGAGATCCCGATGCCGACCTGTTGCTGGTAGGCTGGGGCGGTACATACGGTCATCTGTATGAAGCAATGGAAACAATGCATGAACAAGGCAAGAAAGTGGCTTTGGCCCACTTCAAATTTATCAGTCCGCTTCCGAAGAATACGGTAGAGGTACTTTCCAAATATAAGAAAGTGGTTGTTGCTGAACAGAATAACGGACAGTTTGCCAACTACCTGCGTGGTAAAGTTCCCGGATTCAATCCGTACAGATTCAACCGCGTGAAAGGACAGCCTTTCGTTGTTGCGAGATTAGTTGAGGAATTCACTAAAATATTGGAGGCTTAAAAAATGACAGATATAAAATTCGAACCGAAAGATTATAAAAGCGACCAGTATGTACGTTGGTGTCCGGGTTGTGGAGACCATGCCGTATTGAACTGCTTACACAAAGCGATGGCGGAAGTAGGAGTGGCTCCTCATAATATGGCCGTTATCTCGGGTATCGGGTGTTCTTCCCGCTTACCTTATTATATGAATACATACGGTTTCCATACCATCCACGGACGTGGTGCTGCAATAGCAACAGGTGTGAAGACTGCCCGTCCCGACCTGAGTGTCTGGCTGATCACCGGCGACGGCGACTGTCTGGCTATCGGTGGTAACCATTTTATCCATGCCGTACGTCGTAATGTCGACCTGAACATAGTTCTTTTCAACAATAAAATTTATGGTCTGACCAAAGGACAATACTCCCCGACTTCCGAACGTGGCTTCGTTTCTAAAAGTTCTCCTTACGGAACAGTGGAAGACCCGTTTATCCCGGCTGAACTGGCTTTGGGAGCACGCGGAAACTTCTTTGCCCGGGTGATCGATGTGGATTTGAAGAATACAACTGAAGTATTGGCTGCTTCTGCACGCCATAAAGGTGCTTCTGTCACGGAAGTGCTGGTGAACTGTGTAATTTTCAATGACGGCATTCATAAGAGTATCGTTGATAAGGAATATCGTGCAGACCGTACCATCTTCCTTCGCCACGGCGAAAAGATGATTTTCGGAAAAGAAGGTAACAAAGGTCTTGTGTTGGATGGCCTTAAACTGAAAGCCGTTACGATCGGTGAAGGTGGCTACACAATGGATGATGTGCTGGTTCATGATGCCCATGAAAAAGATACGACACTTCATATGATGCTGGCTATGATGAAAGATGATATGCCTATTGCCTTGGGTGTTATCCGCGATGTGGATGCTCCGGTATATGATGAAGCCGTTCATCAACAGATCGAAGAGGTACAGGCAAAGAATCCTACCCGTAAACTGAAAGACTTCTTAATGAAGGGTGAAGTTTGGGAGGTGAAATAAGATTTTATTATAATAACTGGAATAGGAGGGGTGATCATATGGTCATCCCTTTTTATTTTTATAAGAAAAAGTGAGTATAAATGATCGAAACCTGTGTTTTGAAAGAAAAACGTTATTGGAACAATGAATAAAGATTATACAAAATATACTGCGGAAAAATTGTTGGAAGATGATTTTTTTATCGATTCCAATACTTCTCCGACGTTGGATACAATCAATTTCTGGAAAAGACAGGTTGTAAACGGACTGGATGAACAGGAATATCGGTTAGCTATATTCTTTTTGCGTTCCATAAAGGTAAAAAAAGAACAAATGACAAATGAACGGCAGGATTTATTATGGACAAAGATCAAGGATTCGAATAAGATCCTGCAACTGCAACGTAGCCGTCGCTTTCGTTCTTTTATGTGGATGGCTGCCGCTAGTGTCGCTGTTTTGATTATATTCTCTATTTCATATATATATACCAATGTAAATAAGACTCCGGATGTAGAAGCTGTTGCCCGGGAAATGGCTGTTACTCCGGATGAGGGAGAGATACAATTGGTTTTATTCGACAAGCAGATTCCGATTAGCGGACAGGAATCTCAAATCGAATATGATGCGAAAGGGACAGTGGCCGTTAATTCGGAAAAGATTGCTGATGTATCTTTGAATTCTGCCAATTCCTCTAAACGGTTGCCAGAGTTTAATCAGTTGATTGTCCCGAATGGAAAACGTTCCACCCTGATTTTAGAAGATGGAACTAAACTCTGGGTGAATGCCGGCAGCCGGATTGTGTACCCGGTTACATTCGCTGATAAAAAAAGGGAGATCTATGTAAATGGCGAAGTTTTTCTGGAAGTGACACCGGATAAAAAAAGGCCTTTTATCGTAAAAACGAAAGAGATGGATGTACAGGTTTTGGGTACTTCTTTTAATGTAATGGCATACGAAACGGACGAATCTTCTTCAGTTGTCCTGGTTACAGGGGCTGTACAGGTGGATACTAAGGATGACGAAGATTTCCGTTTGGAACCTAACAGAATGTTCTCTTATAACCAGGGAGAATGTGACATAAAGGAGGTTAATGTGAATGATTATATTTTATGGAAAGATGGGTTATATACATACAGAAGTGAACATTTGTCAGTAATCCTGGATCGTTTATCCCGTTACTATGGAAAAAAGATCAGCTATAAATCTGATGTGGCAGATTTAAAATGCTCGGGAAAACTTGATATGCAGGAGGATCTGGAGGTTGTCCTGGATGGGCTGAGCCAAACAGCCCCGATTCTCTATAAGAAAATAGATGAAGAGTATATAGTAGTCAAAGAAGGCAGATAAAAGATTGTATATTAGGTTATTATTTTTTTAACATATATGTTAACAACTTAAATTGGAAAGCCTATGGAAAAAGCTCGGATGGAAAAATGACAGATCTGTAAATACTAACAAAACCGGATAACACTGCCATGTTATCCGGTTGGATCTCTAAATTAACTAGTTGAAAATAACCATTTAAAAATCAATACAAAGATATGGTAAATAAACGATTCTCCAATTCCTGGAGTATTAAATATCGAATTATGAAAATCGCTGCCCTATTCCTGATCTTAGGAATAAATGCAAGTTTGGCCAGCAGTACTTATTCGCAATCGGCGACATTGTCTTTGAAAGCGAATAATAAGACAGTGCAGGAGATCTTCTCTGAAATAGAAAAGCAAAGTGAATATGTTTTTTTCTATTATGACGGTATATTGGATGTAAACCGGAAAGTGAAATTAGATATCACTGATCAGACTGTGGATATTATATTAAATCAGTTGTTTACAGGAACAGATAATACCTATGTAATTAAAGACCGCCAGATATTTATATCAAAGAAAAAGAATACCGGTTTGATCGGCCCATTGCCATTGAAAGCCCAGGACAGAAGTTCTTTTCGGGGAAAGGTACTGGATGATTTGGGCGAACCTTTGCCGGGAGCGGCTATCCTGGTTGCAGGAAGTACCCGCGGGGTGACGACTGACCTGGACGGTTCTTTTGAACTGGAAGTAAATAAATCGGATAAACTGGTCATTTCTTATTTGGGGATGGAAGATCAGGAAATCGTTATCGGTAATCAAAACGATGTTGTGATCAGAATGAAGCCAAAGGCCGATGAACTGGAAGAAGTGACCGTTGTAGCTTATGGTAAGCAAAAGAAAGCCAGTGTGATAGGTGCTATATCAACTATCACCTCCGAACAACTTCAGGTACCGGTTGCGAAACTGAGTACAAGCCTGGCCGGACAGATGGCCGGTATCGTTGCCATACAACGTACCGGTGAGCCTGGTGCCGGAGCAGATTTCTGGATACGGGGTATTAGTTCTTTCGGGGCAAACAATACACCGCTTATACTGGTGGATGGAATAGAACGTTCGATGGATTTGGTTGATCCGGAAGATATTGCTACTTTTTCAATATTGAAGGATGCGACAGCTACGGCTTTGTATGGAGTTCGTGGTGCAAACGGGATTGTTCTGATTACGACAAAGCGAGGAAGGGAAGCCAAGCCTGCTATCAATGCCCGGGTGGAATATGGGATTTCTAATCCGACCGTAACACCTAAAATGGCGAATGCCTCCCAATGGATGGACTATTATAATGATATCACATTGCAGGGGAACGGACAACTGGCTTATCAGCCGGTAGAATATGATAAACACGTCAATCATACGGATCCTGATTTATATCCGAATGTGGACTGGTGGGATACAACTTTCCGCAATATATCCAACAATATCCGTGCGAATGTAAATGTTTCGGGAGGTGGAAAAAGTGTCCGCTATTATGTTGCCGGTTCGTTTTATAGTGAGAATGGCATTTTTAAACCGGTAAAGAATCCTCAGTATGATCCTCAGGTCGGATATAAGAAAATCAATTTTCGGGCCAATGTTGATATCAATGTGACACGGCTGACTGAACTGAGCCTTTCGTTGTCGAACCAATATGAGATAAAGAACCGTTTGGGAGTTGCAATGGAAAGTGTCTATAATAACACGCTGGCTGTCCCTTCTGTTGCTGTTGTGCCTGTATTTTCAGATGGTAGTTTATCCCGTCCTATTGTAGGTACTAATCCTTATCTGGACTTGAACTATACGGGTTATTCCGCTGACTTCTGGAACAATGCTCAATCTTTGATCAGCTTGACACAGGATTTTTCATTCATTACTCCCGGCTTGAAAGGAAATGCAAAATTCTCGTGGGATGCCCGTAATGAATCGACGCTGGATAAACGTAAGTCGCCGGTTACGTACGATGCCCTGGGAAGGGATAAGGAAGGAAATCTGATTTTACATCAGAACCGCGACGGTAATGATTTTCTTTCTCTGGCTCGTTCTAACAGAGGGGCACAAACCTGGAATTTTGAAACATCGCTTACTTATGATCAGGTATTCAACGATGATCATCGGGTGAACGGCCTGTTTTTATTCAATATCCGGGAATATACCAACAATTTCCCGACTGATTATATTGCAGCTTTTGCCAATAGAAATATCGGTATTGCAGGTCGTGCTGCCTATTCCTTCAGGGATAAGTATTTCGCTGAATTTAATTTTGGTTATAATGGTTCTGAAAACTTCGCTCCTGGAAAACGTTTCGGTTTTTTCCCTTCAGGTGCTTTGGGCTATATGATCAGCAATGAAGATTTTTGGAAATCCCTGTCGTCTGTGATCTCCTTATTGAAGATTAAAGGCTCTTACGGAGAGATCGGAAATGATAAGATCGGCGGTGATCGTCGTTTTGCTTATAATACCGAGATGCAGTATACGGGAGGTTGGAATTTCGGACGTGATCAGGCAAAGTGGATCGGAGGTATCGCAACCGGACATCCCGGTAACCCGAATGTATCCTGGGAAACTGCCAAGAAGACGGATGTCGGTTTTGAATTGGGACTGTTCCATCGTATTAAACTGAGTGCCGATTATTTTAAAGAAAAACGCGAAGGTATTTATATTCAGCAACAAAGTATTCCTTCGGTAGTCGGTATTAACGTGACGCAGTATGTGAATTTAGGTAAGATGCAGAATCAGGGGATAGATATGACGCTGGAATATGAACAGCAAGTAAATGATGAGTTATATATATCCGGACGTGGAAACTTTACCTTTAACCGTAATAAAGTATTGTATGATGATAAACCGAGTCAGCAATGGCCTTATTTGAATGATGTAGGTTTTCCGATGGATCAACATAGGGGGCTGGTTGCTATTGGTTTGTTTGAGTCGGAGAAAGATATAGCGAACAGTCCGACACAAACCTTCGGTCCGGTACGTCCGGGAGATATCAAATACCGGGATATAGACGGGAACGGGATTATCGACTCAAACGACCGGGTTCCGATGGGATATACGACAATCCCTGAGATCAACTATGGTTTCGGTGTGAGCCTGCGATGGAGACGTTTTGATTTATCCGTATTCTTTCAGGGAGCTACCCATGTAGGGCGTATGATCGGAGGAAGCCAGGTGTACGGTAGTGACGGCAGTATTCTGTCTCTTGGAAACTTCTATGAAGAGGTAGCAGAGAACCGTTGGACTGAATGGAATCCGGATCCGAATGCGAAATATCCCCGTATGTGGATGTCTGCTTTCGACAATAATAAGCAACAGTCCTCCTATTGGTGGCGTGATATGAGCTATATCCGTTTGAAAAATGCGGAGATAGGATATTCATTGCCTAAAGAACTGATACAAAAGATAGGTCTTTCGACAATACGTTTTTATATACAGGGTGTCAATCTTCTGACGTTTAGCGGCTTCAAATTATGGGATCCGGAACTGAATACCGGAACCGGAGGGTTATATCCTCAAATGCGTACGGCTGCTATAGGAATGAATGTTAACTTTTAATTATTAAGCATATGAAAAAATATAAGCATAAATATACAGTAATCAGTCTGTTATACATGATTGGTATGTTGTTTACCGGTTGTGACGGTTTTCTGGATGTAGAGTTGGATAATCAGATTAAACTGGAGGAAGTATTCAATAAACGTTCCACAACCGAACAATATCTGGCACAGGTGTATGGCTTTGTTCCCCAGACATATAATTGGCACGAAAATGCAGTCGGAGCTAGTGTTCCCATGAGTGATGAAGCTTTGTTTTCCTGGATGTCCGGGTTGGGGTATCATAGTTTTTTGAATGGAACATGGAGTGTCACAACAACTTCCTATGCAATCTGGAAAAATATGTATCAGGCCATTAATCAGGCTACCGTATTTATGAACCACGTAGATGAGTGTGTGGAGTTGACCCAGAAAGAAAAAGATATAATGAAGGCGGAGGCTCGTTTTTTGAGAGCTTATTTCTATACGCTCTTAATAAATCAGTACGGACCTGTTTATGTTTGGGGAGATCAGGATTCTGATTCCAGCATTCATGCGGAAGATATTGATCGCCACCCGCTGGAAGCAAATGTACAGTTCGTGCTGGAAGAATATGATAAGGCTGCAGAGGTTTTACCTTTACAGATAACGGATCTCAGTTGGTACGGACGTGTAACGAAAGGAGTTGTGTTAGCTGCTAAGGCCCGTTTCTTGTTGTATATGGCGAGTCCGTTGTTTAATGGTTGCTCTTTATATCAAGGGATGCAGAATAAAGACGGAGAATTATTGTTCCCGCAGTCACCAGACCTTGAAAAGTGGCAAAAGGCGGCTGATGCAGCTAAAGCTGTCATCGATCTGGGAATTTATGATCTGGTACGGAATACGGCGGAGACTGATCCGTTCAAACGGGCAATCCGGTCATATATGGGGGTAACATTGGAAAAGTGGAATAAAGAGGTTATCTGGGGGCAATGGCAGACTGATGGAATGTTCATTGTGGTCCGCTGTAATCCTCCTAAGTTCTGTAAGACCGGCTACGGTGGATATTGTCCTTCTATCCGTTTGGTCGATACTTATCCTATGGCTGCTTCGGGGCGCTTCCCTGTCACGGGATATAATGCGGATGGTTCTCCGGTCATAGATCCGAAGTCCGGTTATGTGGAGGATGGTTTTAAGGATAGTTATAAACACCCGTTAGATACTTTCCTACTTGTAAAAGCACATAACAGCTGCGTCGGACGTGATGCCCGTTTTTATGCTTCTGTTTTGGCGAATGGATTTCCTTGGCTGAATCCGGCTATGAGAAAAGATGCTGTTACATTTTTTGATGGAGGTACTTCTTCCTATTCAGGTAGTGGCGATTGTGTAAAGGCAGGATATTCCTGGCGCAGAATGACCGACCCGACTTTGAATACGGACCAGGGTAACTGGGGGCAATTGGTCGCTCTGATCTTTCGTTTAGGTGAAATTTATCTGAACTATGCGGAAGCCTGTAACGAAAAACCGAACCGGGATGAGGCCGAAGCTTTGAAGTATATCAACCTGATCCGTGAACGTTCCGGTTTGAATAAATTGGAGGATGCTTATCCGGAAGTCAAAGGGAATAAAAACTTACTTCGTGAGCTGATCCAGAAAGAACGTATGGTCGAATTGGCTTTCGAGACACTCCGGCTATCGGATCTTCGTCGGTGGATGACCGCTAAAGATGTTCTGAACGGAAAAGTATGGACAAGGAATGTCGCTGCGAAAAATTATGAAGACTCATGGCACAGGACAACGTCTATCTGGGCTTCAGGAGACAGGGTATTCACAGACAAAAATTATCTGTTCCCTATTCCTCAGGAGCAATTGAATGAAATGCAGAATTTGACACAAAATTATGGTTGGTAATAAAAAATGAAGAATATGAAATTCAAATATAATATATTTCTGATGGCCTTATCGGTATTCTCGTTGTGGTTTGTTTCATGTGACGAATACAGGGATGCGGATGAATTGGATGATCAGCTTTATCTGCAAAAATCAGGGTTGCTGGAAGCTAAGGTCTTTAATTGGGGTACTTTTACCTATGAACTGCCTGTGATAAAGAGTGGTAAAGGAAATCATTCCGCAACCGTCCGCCTGTCGGTGGATGAATCCATTTTGGCTGCTTATAACGAAACGAACGGTACCGATTATAAACTGATGCCGGATAATTGTTATTCGCTGAAAGAGGGGAGTTTATCTTTTACGGAAGATGATTACAGAAAGTTCTTTCTGATTGATTTTGATCCCGCCTCCCTGACTGATCTGGGCAACGATGGTTTGCAATATGTACTGCCCTGTTTGTTGGTGACCGATAACGCGGATATTCGGATCGCAGAGGAGGATAAGGCGCAGATTCTGATCAAGCCTTCTGTCTATCAGCCTTATATTGGTTTCGAAACTCCGGGTATATACAGGACGGGATCTGAGTTCAGCATAAAAACGGATGACGATGATGTTCTGGTCATTTATCCTAAGGTACAGGTCAATTATTATAATGACTGGGATATTTCTTATGATGTCGAGGTCAATTCAGCTGCACTGGATGAATATAACGGTTCCCTGAGTGCAGGTGCCCGAAAATATAAATTACTGCCGGAAGGTGCGTATACGATAGATCGTTCGACTTGTATCCTGAATAAGAACCGGGATTATGAATATCTAAAGATCACATTGGAGGAGAAAGCATTTAAAGTGGATGAAAATAATTATGCTTTCGGGTACTATGCCCTTCCTCTCAAAATAGCTTCTGTCTCAAAGTATGGAATCGATCCGGAGGCGGATGTGACAATCTATCCGATTTCTATCCAACCCCCGGTTATGGAGAAAACCGGCTGGACGATAGAAGAGTGTAATTCTATTATTACAGATGAAGTCGAGAACGCTTCGTCGATGGATATACCGGATAATCTACTGGATAATAATAATAACACTTATTGGTGTACTAGGGCTATCAAGCCGATAGAATTCCCTTATTTTGTCACTATAAACTTGCAGGAGAATTGTAGTTTGTATCGTTTGGGATTCCAGTTGCCGGAAGATGAATCACTGGGAAATATCAAATCAGGCTATTTTGAAGTTAGCACAGATGGTGAAAATTGGACAAAAATTGTAGATTGGAACCGCAAAAGTAATCTGGAGGATCGTTCGATGGAACTGGATTTCTCAATGCAACAAGCCAATTATATCCGTTTTGTTATTACGGATGCGTTTGAATATGCAGATCCTGCATTGGGCAAAGCAAGTGGTGCGGTTTGCCAGGTTGCAGAGATTAATGGTTGGGGTATTTAATAACAGATGTTATGTCAAATAGAAGAACTTTTATTAAACAAATGATGGCTGGAGGTATATTATTACCTTCAGCTCCCCAACTTCTGGCGGAGGGAAACTCTTCCGGAGTGGTTGGAAATGGGGAATCTGTCGGTTCCAGCGAGATACGCATTGCTTTAATCGGTAAAGGCGGAATGGGGACTGCTGATGCGAATTGTGCTTTACGGGTACCAGGGGTAAAGATCACGGCCGTATGTGATGTTTATGAAACGCGTTTGGAGGATGCTAAAAAACAGTGGGGAGATCATATTTTCATAACAAAAGATTATAATGATATTCTGAAACGTAGTGATGTCGATGCCGTACTGATCGGAACTCCCGACCATTGGCATCAACCCATTGCCATTGCTGCCATGAAAGCTGGTAAGCATGTATATTGTGAAAAACCGGTTATCCATAAAATCAGTGAGGCGGAAAAACTGATTGATGCGCAGCGGGTAAGTGGTATGTATTTTCAAGCCGGAAGTCAGGGTATGGCTTCTTTAGGGAATAGAAAAGCCCGGCAACTGTTGCGATCCGGGGCTATCGGCAAAGTCAATTTTATAGATGGGCAGTTTACAGGTGCTCCGGGAACATTGGGGTATTATCCGGTTGCTGATAATGCTTCTGAAAAAACAATCTGGTGGAAACGGTTCTTAGGAAATGCACCTAAGCATAAATTCGATCCCCAACGTTTCTTTTATTGGAGGAACTGGAAAGATTACGGAACCGGCATTGCCGGAGATCTGTTCGTGCATGTGCTGGCAAGCCTTCACTATATAACTGATGCTATTGGTCCGGAAAAAGTTTATACGACAGGTGGTATCCGGCATTATACAGACGGATATCGGGATACTCCTGATGTGATGCTTGCTTATCTGGATTATCCGGACAGGGAGGATCTGGGAGCGTTCACCGTACAGTTGGGTGCAAACTATGTCGACGGTGTTTCGCGTAAATGGGGAAGTATGGACTTTCGTATTGTCGGTTCGGAAGGAACTCTCGATGTGGCATGGGATAAGGTCACTTTGAAAACGTTGCATAAGGCTGATACAGCTTTCTTGCAGGCATTGGAACCGATTGGGCAGGGGATCGATACGCCGGTTGTCAAATCGGAAAAGGAGATAGAATTCATTGCTTCATCGGACTATAAGGGGGGGCATTATGATCATTTTGAAAACTTTTTTACGGGTATCCGTAATAAAACCCCGCTTGTTTGTGATGTCATGTTTTCTGTAAGATCTGCTGCTCCGGCCTTATTAAGTTATGAAAGTTATGAACGGGGAGAGGCTGTTTATTGGGATGCTGAGAATCTGAAAGAAAGAAAAAAATAAACTTAAAAAAGAGATTTGTCTATGAAAATTATAGGATATGCAGTCTTGTTGTTGTTAATAAGCTGTCCTTTGTTCGCATCGAATTCGGTTCTTACGTCGACAGCGGAAACAGTTGTCCCATACCGGTTATCGGAGCAGGAGAAGAAAGATGGTTACCGGTTGTTGTTTGACGGAACTACTCTGGATGGATGGATTAACAACTCTGATGAGTATATATTGGAAAACGGTTGTATTGCTAAAAAAGCCTCGGGATTCGGAAATCTTTATTCGGAAGATAGTTTCTGTAACTTTGTATTGAAGTTTGAATTTCAACTGACACCCGGAGCAAATAACGGATTGGGACTTCGGCACATCATAGTTCCGGAAGGTTATTTGGGAATGGAACTTCAGATACTGGATAATGACGATCCTCAATATAAGGATCTGAAGCCCTACCAGTATCACGGAGGTTTATATAATTATGCTCCGGCCAAACGCGGGTATTTAAAACCAGTGGGCGAATGGAATCAACAGGAAGTGATAGCTCGGGGAGCCAATATTAAGATCATTTTGAATGGGACGATCATTCTCGATACGAATATCAAGAAAGTGATTAAGGATATTCCGTATGATAAGGTACAGTCCGGATTGCGGAACTCATGTGGTCACATCGCTTTCTTGGGGCATGACTCGGTAGTCAGGTTCAGATATATCCGTATAAAAGTTCTCGAGTGAGAACCACGCAATTGCTTATAAAACAACGACAGACTACTGATTGACTTGTTTTATAGGCAATTGTAAGTTACATGCTGATAAGAAGGAGCAGGACAAATTGCATTTCTGCCTGTGAGAAAGTGGTACGTAGCTTTTTTAAAGACCTTTGTATCAGATTCTGGGTAGATTGGTAATTCATATCCATGATCTGGCAAATCTCTTCATAAGATAATCCTTCTACAAAACGATAATAGATGATTTCTTTCTGGCGTGGCGATAAAACCTCGAGCATCCGGATCATTTTCTCATTCAGGAATTGTTCTCTTTCATTTTCGATAATCTCATCCTCAATCGTATATTCTGCCGCAAAAACAGGTTCCAGCGAATCGATCTGACTGTATTTTATGTCTTTTCTGAATATATTGAATAGCTTGTTTTTCAAGGCAATAAAAAGGTATAGTTTGATGTTGTCTGTAGACTGGAGGTGTCTGCGGTTCTGAAATATCTTTATAAACACATCCTGTATACAATCCTCTACCAGCCCTTTATCAGAGGTAAAATGCATGCCATAAGCATATAGCGCCTGCGAGTACTCTCTATAAATATATGTATAAGCTTCATCATCTCCACAAAGAAAATTCTCCCAGATTATCTGATCTGAGTTTCTCTTTTTTGTAGTCATGGGGGTTGACTCAGTGTTTTTTCTCATAAGAATGCTACGTGGTTAGACCTTGTTCAGAATCAGAACACAAAAATTGGGGAAAACTACTCATCTTTTTCTGTAAATATATTCACTTTTTTCTAAGTGACTACTTTAGTTGACACTTCTGTCGCAGATTGTAAAGTCTAGTTGACAAATAGACTGCCCGGATTGTTAATTGCATGGAAAAGAGCAATTATTACTGAAAAATTTCCTTAATAGAGTACCAGCTATAAAAAAATGTATTACTTTTGTACCGGTCTTAACAAGGCGCGATAATAGCAAGTTAGATGTAGGTATTGGAGCCCTGTTATTTTAATTTCGCGAGAGAGAAAAGTTATATAAAGTCAATCATTTAAATTATTATCAAGAATGGCTAATTTAGATTTAAGCAAGTACGGAATTACCGGTGTAACAGAAATTTTACACAATCCGTCTTATGATGTTCTGTTCGCAGAAGAAACAAAACCATCTTTGGAAGGTTTTGAAAAAGGTCAGGTAACAGAACTGGGTGCTGTAAACGTAATGACAGGTGTTTACACAGGTCGTTCACCTAAGGATAAATTCTTTGTAAAGAATGAAGCCAGCGAAGACTCAGTATGGTGGACTTCTGAAGAATATAAAAATGATAACAAGCCTTGTACTGAAGAAGCATGGGCTGATCTGAAAGCTAAAGCTGTAAAACAATTGTCAGGCAAACGTCTGTTCGTTGTCGATACATTCTGCGGTGCAAACGAAGCAACTCGTATGAAAGTGCGTTTCATCATGGAAGTAGCTTGGCAGGCACATTTCGTAACTAACATGTTCATCCGTCCGACAGCTGAAGAACTGGCTAACTACGGTGAACCTGATTTCGTATGTTTCAACGCTTCTAAAGCAAAAGTTGACAACTTCAAAGAACTGGGTCTGAACTCTGAAACTGCTACAGTTTTCAACTTGAAGACTAAAGAACAGGTTATCCTGAACACTTGGTACGGTGGTGAAATGAAGAAAGGTATGTTCTCTATCATGAACTACATGAACCCGCTTCGTGGTATCGCTTCTATGCACTGCTCTGCTAACACGGATAAAGAAGGAACTAGTTCAGCTATCTTCTTCGGTCTGTCTGGTACAGGTAAGACTACTTTGTCAACTGACCCGAAACGTCTGTTGATCGGTGATGACGAACACGGATGGGATAACGAAGGTGTATTCAACTACGAAGGTGGTTGCTATGCTAAGGTTATCAACCTGGACAAAGAAAGCGAACCGGATATCTACAACGCTATCAAACGCGATGCTCTGTTGGAAAACGTAACAGTTGCTGCTGACGGTACTATTGACTTCGCAGATAAGAGCGTAACAGAAAATACTCGCGTTTCTTATCCTATCTATCACATTGAAAACATCGTTAAGCCGGTATCTAAAGGTCCGCACGCAAAACAGGTTATTTTCCTGTCTGCTGATGCATTCGGTGTATTGCCTCCGGTATCTATCCTGACTCCGGAACAAACTCAGTACTACTTCCTTTCTGGTTTTACAGCTAAATTGGCAGGTACAGAACGTGGTATCACTGAACCGACTCCTACATTCTCTGCTTGTTTCGGTGCTGCATTCTTGTCATTACACCCGACTAAATACGGTGAAGAACTGGTTAAGAAAATGGAAATGACTGGTGCTAAGGCTTATCTGGTTAACACTGGATGGAATGGTAGCGGTAAGCGTATCTCTATCAAAGATACAAGAGGTATCATCGATGCTATCCTGGATGGCTCTATCGACAAAGCTCCGACTAAGGTTATTCCTTACTTCGACTTCGTTGTTCCGACAGAACTTCCGGGTGTTGATCCGAAAATCCTTGATCCTCGTGACACTTACGCTGATGCTGCTCAGTGGGATGAAAAAGCTAAAGATTTGGCTGCTCGCTTCCAGAAGAACTTCGCTAAGTTCACAGGTAACGAAGCTGGTAAGGCTTTGGTTTCTGCCGGTCCGAAATTGTAATTCAAACGCCGGAGGTAAATCTTACCAAAGGTTAAGAATAATATCATCAAAAAGCGTGGAACATACCGTTCTGCGCTTTTTTTTGTATATCTACATTAATTTTATCATAAATGTTAGTTTGTTTTAAAATCTATTGTTATCTTTACCGCGTATTATCCGTTAATGTGTGGGTTTAAGGTATAATGATAAAACGTTTATTACTGATTTTAGGAGTCGCATTGTTTTTGTCGTCATGCGGCAAGGACGTCTCTTACCGAATTGAAGGCAAGTTGTCTAATTTGGAAGATGAGACGCTATATGCTGTTTTTGAGAATGACAATTATAAAGTTGTTGATACCATCACTTGCGAGAAACCCGGACAATTCTCCCTGAAACGGAACGAAGGAGACTTCAATACCGTAACGATTTTCTTCGATAATAAAAAAAGCTGGACCACGGCTTACCTGATGAAAGGAGAGAAAGTCACCATAACCGGTGATGCTCTTTATCCGGCTTTGCTTCAGGTGAAAGGCGGACGTGTCAACGACCAGTTGAATTCTTTTCGTAAAAGTGTTACTCCCCTACTGAAGGAGCAGGCAGACCTGATCAAGATATTAACGAATAAAAGCAGTCATACAAATACAACGGAAGAAACTGATATTCCTTCCCGTCTGACGAATGTAAACCATACCCTGAGTGAACGGGCGATGGAATATATACAAGAACATCCGGATGAAGAAGCTTCGGCTGTTTTATTGCAATATTATTTTATGAATCCGGATGATACCCGCAAAATGGATGAATTGCTGGCTGTGTTAAGTCCGAAATTGAAAGATTTTTATCTGATTCGTAAAATGCAGGATTACAGTATGAAAGCACAGCGAACTTCTTTGGGTGCAGAAGCTCCGGGTTTTAATGTAAAGAATGTATATGGACATACTGTGAGTCTGGATTCGTTTCCGCAGCGATATTTGTTACTTGCTTTTACGGCTCCTTGGTGCGATATGTGCCAGACAGAAGATCTGTTTTTGGATAAGGTTGCGATGAAGTACCCGAAAGAGAAAGTCGATATGCTGTTGATCAGTCTCGATGACGACCCGCAGGAGGTACGCAAGTTGTTGGCAAAGGATAGCATCAACTGGAATTTGGTAACCGATTCTGCCGGACAAGCAACAATGCTGGTTGATCTGTATAATGTGAATGCACTTCCTCGCTGTTTTCTGATCGATGAGGAAGGAAAGATCATCATGAAAACGGACAACGGTGTAGAAATAGAACAAACACTTGAAAAACTGGTAGAAAAATGAGATAACGAATTATAAACTTCCAACCAAAATCATTAATTATGTTAGTAAAATCTTATGCCGCCGCGGTGCAGGGCATCTCTGCAACCATTGTCACCATTGAAGTAAATTGTACAAAGGGAATCCAATTCTTTTTGGTAGGTCTTCCCGATGTTGCTGTGCGTGAAAGCCACGAACGTATCATTTCTGCGCTTCAGGTGAGTGGATATAAATTCCCCCGTAATCGAATTGTGATTAATATGGCACCTGCCGATATCCGGAAGGAAGGTTCTGCTTATGATCTGCCACTGGCTGTCGGGATACTGGCAGCCGCCGAGGAATTGGACGCTTCGCGGCTGGATAAGTTTATCCTGATGGGCGAACTATCGCTGGACGGAAGCCTGCAACCGGTAAAAGGCGTGCTCCCTATTGCTATCAAAGCGAGAGAGGAAGGTTTTAAGGGCTTCATACTGCCCAGGCAGAATGCCCGTGAGGCCGCTGTGGTTAATAATCTGGAGGTCTATGGGGCCGATAATATCAAAGAGGTGATCGAATTCATGGGCGGAAAACGCGAACTGGAACAGACTGTTGTTGATACAAGGAAAGAGTTTTATGCCCGTCAGGAGCAGTTCGAGTTTGATTTTTCAGATGTACGCGGCCAGGAAAATGTAAAACGAGCTTTGGAAGTCGCTGCGGCAGGAGGCCATAATCTGATTATGATCGGTCCGCCGGGAAGCGGAAAATCAATGTTGGCCAAACGACTGTCCACGATCCTTCCACCATTCACCTTACACGAATCGTTGGAGACGACTAAGATACATTCTGTAGCCGGAAAGATAGGGGTGGAGACTTCCCTGATGGTGCAACGCCCCTTCCGTTCGCCGCATCATACCATTTCAAATGTAGCAATGGTGGGAGGCGGTGCCTATCCTCAACCAGGTGAAGTGAGTCTGGCTCATAACGGCGTGCTGTTCCTCGATGAATTACCGGAATTCAACCGGAGTGTTTTGGAGGTGATGCGACAACCGTTGGAAGATCGAAAGATTACTGTTTCTCGTGCCCGTTTCTCAGTCGATTATCCGGCTAGTTTTATGCTGGTTGCCTCGATGAATCCTTGTCCCTGCGGTTATTATAACCATCCGGACAGGGCTTGCCTTTGCCCTCCGGGGGCAGTACAGAAATATATGAACCGTGTATCCGGCCCGTTGCTCGACCGTATCGACATACAGGTGGAGATTGTACCTGTTCCTTTTGAAAAGATATCCGAACAACGTCCGTCTGAACCCAGTGCTGCTGTTCGTGAACGGGTTGTTAATGCCCGTGCAATTCAGGAAAAACGTTTTGCCGACAACGAAGGTGTATATTGCAATGCACAGATGACCACGCAACTTCTGCATAAATATGCCGTACCCGACGCCGCTTGCCTGTCTCTTCTTAAAACGGCCATGCAACGTCTGAGCCTTTCCGCCCGTGCTTACGACCGTATCCTGAAAGTAGCCCGTACCATTGCCGACCTTGATGCCTCTGAAAAGATAGAAACACGCCATCTTGCCGAAGCCATTAATTACCGGAATCTGGACAGGGAGAGCTGGGGATTGTAAAAAAGTATGCTGTGTCTTAAATCTCGTTATTAAGCAGGCAAAAATTACTTACTAAGTAGGTGTCAGGCTACTTAATAAGTAGATTTAATAGAAACTGCAATACGAATCTTGGGTGTTTCACATAGGGCGAACTATCATTACTCTCTGAAAGATTTAGCCATTTCTGTATTCCAGCGGCCCGATGCCGACATGGCGTTTAAAATATTTTCCAAAAAAAGACATGTTGCTGAAGTTCAGTGAATAGGCAATGTTTTGTACAGAAGCGTCAGTTGACTTCAACTGAGCCTTTGCATCCATTATGACCATGGATGCAATAATTTCTAAACAGGTTTTTCCTGTGACTTGCCGGATAGTCGTGCTTAGATGAGCCTGTGTAATACCGAGTTTTCCGGCATAGAAGGCAACATTCCGTTCCTGGCTGTAATGTTGCATGACGAGTCGGGTGAAGTTGTTCGCAATCTTTTCGCTTTTCCCCGGATTTGTTTTTTGTGTCCGGAGGTCTTTGTACAATTCTCCCAATCCATAGACTAAAGTAAAAAGCATATGTTTGGTAATCTCCCTGTTGATTTTTCCGTAAAATGTCAGATAGGTACGGGCAAGCAATGCCAGATGTTCCTGAAAGATTTGGGCGACCTCTTCTTTCAGCGAAATGACGGGGGTTGCCTTGATGGTGTAAAATATATCAAGAGTGGATTTGATGATGTGGGTTTCCGTGATGAATTGTGAAGAATACCCCAGGAAATAGATCTGTAAATCGCCTTCCACTTTATGGATCTGAAGGATGCTTCCCGGCACGATCGTCACAAAGTCGTTTGCCTTCACCGTATAATTTGTCGCATCGATCGATGCTTCGATTTCTCCCTGTAGACAAAGCACAAAGATCCCGGCTTTCAGACGGCAGGGGAAATTTGTGTACATATTGAGTATTTCCCGGCTGATGTCCGTTCCTATGACCCAATCCTCGGGAATGTCGAGTTTGGGGAGTTCTTTGGGCTTGTCTGCTTTCATTTGCCTGTTGTTAATGGGGGCAAATGTATGGATTATTTTTCAAAGGATATCAGGTTTTCTTATAAATAGAACACCGAAAAAGTCGATGTCTAACAAAGAGGACACATAATCAAATAAATAGACCTTGTGAGGTTTTCTGAATCAGAGTTATTTTGCAACATTTTTGGGAAGTATATATGCATATAGAGGAATTTATTTTCATGACCTATAAAAAATGATGCTAAACAGATTAGTCAATCGAATCGACCCGTTGAGGGGTATTGTTGTATTATCGTGTCTTTTAATTTTGTTCAATCTGATAGCATGTAGTGCTGACGATTTGGATGGGAAGAAAGAGGGGAAAGGGGGACAAGGTTTTGTCTCGTTGAATTTGAAAGCGGATACCGCTTATGTTGTAACTAAAGCATCTTCCGGTCCGGAGAATGCGGATGATTATAAAATCCGTATTTATAACGGTGAAGAAGAAGTGACTTCTTTTCGCTTTGGGGACAGTCCCGAGCAGCTACCTTTAGAAGCAGGCGATTACGTGGCGAAGGCTTCCTGGGGTACTTTGCTCCCGGCTGCTTTCGATTCTTTATATGTGGAAGGTGTAACAAACTTTTCAGTGAAGGAGGGCGAAGTTACTTCGGTTAAACTGGAATGCCGTCCGGCAAATGCTAAAGTAACTGTTGATTATGCGGATGATCTCAAAAAAGCGTATAGCGATTACAGTGTGTCGATGAGTACCAGTCACACCGGAAATGCTCCTTTAGTATATGTGAAGGATGAAGCCCGTGCCGGATATTTCCAGGTAGATACGGAAGGTGAAAGGCTGAATCTGAAGATGATGCTTTCCGCTTCAGGAAAAGATTATATATTTACAAATGCTGTAAGTCTTATGCCCCGTGACCTGGTTCGTCTCCATTTTAAGCTGGGTGGAAGTAATAATGGGGGGAATACACCGGATACACCAGATACTCCCGACACTCCAAATACGCCTGATACACCCGACACTCCGGATGTGCCCGCTGCTCCTTATCCGACATTAACAGTTAATGTCGCTGGTCTTCTCTTTGAGGCGGGTGCTAACCTGACACAATCTGTTACCGTAACTTCCAACTCGACATGGACGATCGTTAACTCAGCAGACTGGCTCACTGTAGAGAAACAGACTGGAAAAGCTGTTTTTACGGCTAAAGAAAATACTACGGAAGAAGTTCGTAAGGCGACTGTTACGCTTGTAGCTACCAATGGAAATAAGTCATTGTCTGCCAATATAGAAGTGTTCCAACAGGCTAAAGCAATAGAAAATAATACACCGGATCTTGCCGTAGATATTGTTGACCTGGTGGTCTCAAGTGACGCTTTCCGGCAAATGATCGCCGTCAGAAGTACAAAAGACTGGAGTTATACAACTGATGCGGAAGATTGGCTGAAAGTTTCCCGTACGGAAGCGACCGAAGATACCCAAGCCACTTTGACTTTATCGGCGGATGCTAATACAACGAATGTATCCCGTAAAGCAACGGTTATATTAACTGCGGGGGATGAAGAAGGAAAGAAATCGACTGTAACGATTCAGGTAGAACAGAAAGCGAAAGAAGACGATCCCTATATTCATCTGGATTTCTCGAATTTGAAGTTGCCTTATACGGGTGTTTCCGGTCAGGCTTATAAGGTAGAAACGAATCAGAAAGACTGGAGTGTCTCTTCTTCGGCAGACTGGCTGAAAGTGGAAAAAGGCGAAGGGCAGATGCTGTTGACATTAGATCCGAATGAGAAGAACGAAGTTCGTAGTGCAGAACTGATTTTAACGGCCAGCCAGGGTGTCCGTAATATGGCAGTAAAGATTACTGTAACACAGGAGGCGAAGCCGTTGGATGTTCCGCCGTTGAAAGTGGTAATAACTATCAATCGTGAATTGACTGAAAAGCCGATAGAATATGTAATAGAGAATAAATACTCAACCGATAAGATGTTTGATCTGTCTTTCTCGACGAAGACCGGAATATTTCAAGAGATGAAGACGGGCATGGCTCCGGAAAACTTCTATCTGAATATTTTAGGTCAGAATGGGGCAAAGATACAGAAATGCGAATGGGCGGCAGTGTCCGGTTTTTCGGAAGAGACAATCGATCTTGTTCAGACAAAGCGAATAGATACGCAAAAGTTTGAAGGATTGATTTGGGATGATGACTTGGAGGGTAAATCTTTGGCAACTATTTACTTGGAGAATTTCGTGAAGAAACTGTCAGTCGGTTATCATGAATATAAAATAACTGTAACAGGTGTTGAAGAGAATGGAGTCTCTTATTCTTCAGCAACTCAATTGAAAATCCAAATAACAGAATAAATTATGGGGCGTACATTATATATTATTATAGCATTGGCAGGAATGGCTTATCTGTTCTCTGCCTGTTCGGAAGTGGAAGATACGGTGCTGCCGGAAAATGAATATGGCTCTCTATCCCTGGATTTGGAGACTGTCCAGCCGAACCGTTTGGTTATGACAAAGGCAGCAGCTATAGATGTAAATACATTTTCTGTAGTTATAAAACAGGAGGATAAGACGGTGAAGTCGTTTGAGACTTTTCAAAAACTGAAGGAAAGCGGCACGCTACGCCTGGAAAAAGGAATATATACAATTGTTGCCTCTCAACAGGGAGAAATGGCGGAAGTATCCGGTCAACCCTTTTATAGTGGACAGGGAGATGTGGAAGTTGAAGCGAATGCTTTTGCAAAGCCAACGATCACCTGCAAAATGCAGCAAGTTCGTGTGAAGGTGGAACTGGACAAAGTGTTGATAGATGCTTTGACTTCGGTTCCTGATGACCTTTCTATTTCCAATGGGAATACAAAAGGGCTTCACAAATTTGAAATTGATGAGGGAACCGGTGAGAGTGATGAGATCTATATCAGACCGACCGAAAACCTTCGGTTATCCTTTTCTGCGACGGAGAAGGAATATCAGGAACCTGTCATTTATAATGAACTGCTGAAATATAAGGATGGGAAATCTCCGGTTGCCAATGATTATCTGACTGTAACGATCGGGTTGGCAACAGGTGGGACAAAAACATTTGCTTCTCGTTCTGCAAATAGACCGTTAAATCTTAAAGTGACTGTTCGATGAGAAAGAATATATTGTTTATAGGTAAATTGTTTTTGAGTATTTGTCTTTTGGGTACGGTCTCCTGTGAAATGCGGGATGAATTACGGCATCGCATGCCAGGCAATACGGATAAAGAAGCGATGGGCGGCTTTTCTCTTGATTTGTTATCGAAAGAGATCGGCTCTCGTGCCGGAAATGTAGTCGACAGCTATGTTATCCAGATCGTGAATGCGAATGGCGAGGTTGTTCGTGAATATGATTCTTATGCCGAGTTGCAGGGAGAGGAAAATGTTATAGAGCTACCGGTGGGAACTTATAAAGTCCGTTCCGCATCTTATGCCGGAGGCGAAGAGGAGGCTTCGATAAATAAACCTTATTATTTCAGTGAAAAGGAATTTTTGGTGAATGCCGGAGAGGTGACAAGTTTGAAAGACACTTGTAAGCTGAATAGTGTTGTAGTCAATGTGAATTACGATGACAGTTTCCTGAATGAGGTGGAGGATGATTATGCCGTTACCTTTACCAATGGTACAGGAGTATTGACAATGAACAGGGATGTGAATGGAATCGCTTATTTCCGTACATCACCTACAATGTTGATTGCTGTCCGGGCTACGACAAAGAACGGAACGGAAGTCTATAAAGCGCAGATCATGTCAAGCAAGGACGGAACTTCGTTGAAGCCGGAGGATAAATTTGAGATCAACTTGGGGATCAAGGACACAATTCCTGCCAACCCCGGGATTCCGGATAATCCTAACAATCCCAATGATCCGGACAACCCGGATGATCCAAACGGTCCTGATACCCCCAATAACCCGGGAAGTCCCGATGATCCTGATAACCCAGGTTTAGGAGGTAACGGCCATTTCGATATAACGATCGACGTGACGTTGAATGGCAAGGATGTGGATATCACGATCCCTGCTCCGGATCAACCGACACCCGATCCTGACCCAACGCCCGATCCCGACCCGACACCTGACCCGGATCCTTCTTATGCGGTTCCGACTATCGTTGGGGATGGATTCAGCCTCAGCCAGACATTGACCGATCCGACAACGGTCCGGGTGAATATAACAGCGGAGGCAGGGATTCAGAGTTTGGTAGTGACGATTGACTCTCCGATTCTTTCAGATGAATTGTTAGGTGCTGTGGGATTAGATAAATCGTTTGATCTTGCTAATCCGGGTAAAAATGAGACAGCCTTGAAGGAGTTAGGCTTGTTAGGCAATGATCCTGTTTCAGGGAGAACCTCTCAGGTGTTTGATGTGAGTGGATTTATGGAGATTTTATCAGCCTTGGGAGATCCGGGTCCACACAAATTTCATTTGAAGGTTGTCGATAAGAAAAACAGGCAGGAGTCGAAAACTCTGTCTATTCAGTTTACTATATAATTATAGCAAGTGATGAAAAGAAACAATATATATTTACTAATAACGCTGTTGTCTATTCTATTGTCCTGTAATTCAGATGAGAAAGTGAATGGGAATGGCTTTGTACGCATAGGTATTATCACCAACACTTCTGTTATAACGAAGGCTGAAGGTGATGTGGAGATTAAGAATATTCGTTTGGTTATCTCCAATGTAACGGAAAATTCTTCGGATAAGGATTGGTCGAAAGAGTATAATTTGGCTCCGGATGCACCTTCAGAAGATATAGAGTTAGCTCCCGGCAATTATAAACTGGTGGCGATAGCCAGCAATGGAAGTGAAGTCGCAGATGGTTTTACTCCTGCCTATATGGGAGAAACTACGGTTGAAGTAACTGCCGGTAATACAAGTACGGCTCGGATAGAGTGTAAACTGACTACTGTAAAGGTATCAGTTGAATATGCAAGCAGTGTGGTAAGTACTTATCAAACTGAATATAAGACTGTCGTAGGAGGAGTTACTTTCTCTGGTGAGGAAAAGCGTGCCGGATATATTGCTCCGGGCAATCTTTCGGTAGATTTTATGTTCAAAGATAATGCCGGAAGCTGGCAAACTATTTCGTTGGATAAAATAGCAGAAGCGAAGGCTCAAGAGTATTATAAGATAAAAATATCCATGAAGTCGACGGAAGGGGAAGGCGATGGTTCTTCCGAGGGTGCTGCCAATATCACTATTCAGATAGGCAAAGAAAATCCGAAGGACATAGAGATTGGGATTGTGTTGCCGAAAGTTGTAGTTACAACTCTTGAAGCAGAGAATGTAGAATATACAACTGCCACATTGAAGGGAAGCTATTTATCTCCTTCAGGTGCTACTCCTAAGAATCCGGAATTTAAGTATAGAATAAAAGATGCTGATAGTTGGTCTTCTGTTGACGCAACAGTTGTTAGAGAAACCAATGAATATACTGCTTTGGTTAATTTGGAATCAGGAACGGAGTATGAATATAGTTTTATGGGAAAAGGAGAGGTTCTTACTTTAGCCACAAAAGATATTTATACAACATCGGAAGAAAAGGCAGTTGGTACGGATATGGCTTATGTTTATGGTGTGTTAAATATAGAAAGCGGAGATAAGCAGACTTTTGAATATCAATTAGCATCTCTATCAGAGAGCTCTCCTTGGAGTTCTGTTGATGCAACCACCTCAGGAGATGGTAAATATGAGGCAACTCTTTCCAATCTGGAAAAGGGAAAAGAGTATAGATATCGTTTCTCTAAATCAAAAACTGTTCGGACATTGACAACTTGTACTGCGATTACGGTTAAGTCTGTGACGGCTGGGGCTGATTATGCAAAAGTTAAATGGAATGTGGAATGTGCTCAACCTCTGATAGAATCGGATAAGGTGATTGTTGATTATAAATTTAAGAAACTGAGTGATGGCAATTGGAGTGATTCACAGAGAATAATAATTCCTTTTGTATTGGAAGGAGATGAAGATTTGAAAATAGAAGGGTTGGAGCAGAATGGAACTTATTGCATTGATGATGAGGTTAAGTTATTTACTACATTGAAAAATGCTAATTTTGATACTTGGAGTAGCAAAAAGGTTGGCCTCATAAAGAAGAAGACTTTGTGGTTTGCAAATGAGACGACTGATTATGATTTCTGGGCAACGGGAAATGAAGGGGTAACTTCTGCTATAGAATCTAATACTTATCCAATAACAGGTAGAGATGGAATAGAGCAACATGCAGCAAAAATGGAATCAGCATCAGCTCTTGGAGTTTTTGCAGCAGGGAATTTATATGTTGGAAGATTTGATTTTAGTTTGGCTAATATAGCCAATAAGAAAGAGTTTCCTAAGTTTGGCCAGACTTTTGGTGCAAGACCTACAGGATTAAAGGGATGGTATCAATATACATCAAAAAACATATCTGATTCCGAAAGAGATAAGTGTGAGATTTATGTGAAGTTGTTTACTGGGGAAAGATATAATGCGAATACGATGACCTCAAAAACTTATATTGCAGAAGGTGGGTTTAATTCAGATGTAGACGTTAGTTCTTGGACTTCGTTTGAATTTGATATAAAATATAATGACACGGCAACTATACCTACTATGATTGCGATTGTTGCCACATCAAGTATTAATGGAGGAGACTTTGTTGGAGCAGTGGGTAGCGTTTTGTGCGTAGATGACTTCGAACTCGTTTATGACTACACCAAATCTCCTTATACAAAATAAAAAATATCAAGACCGGCTTTAAAGCCGGTCTTATCAACTCAAATATGAAACATCAAATAACAATTCTATTAGCAATAACCCTTCTCTTCCCCTCTTTCCTCCAAGCCAAGAAGGATCGGGAACAGATCGACCGGGGTATCCATTCCTCCACCTTTATTCCGAAAGGACAATGGATGGTCGGAGGTAGTTTTTCCTATTCCGAGAGCAATTCGGATGATTATAAGTTTTTAATCCTGAAGAATGTGGAAGGAAAAAGGTATTCGTTCAGCGTCAGTCCTAACTTCGGATATTTCATCCGTGACAATGTGGCTGTGGGCGGTCGCTTTTCCTATACCCGCGATTATATCGATATAGGGAATCTCGATATCGACCTGAATGAAGACCTTTCTTTTAAGATCAATAACGCTTCTTTGTTGCAGCATATGATCTATGGAACCGGTTTCGTGCGTACATATATTAATCTGGGGAACAGCAAACGTTTCGGTCTGTTCAACGAGGCCCGTGTAACATTCGGTGCCGGGCAAGGAAAGACCTATTCCGGTGAGGCAGAAACACTGGATGGCGTTTACGAAAAGATCAAACATCTACAGGTAGGTATTGCTCCGGGGATGACCGCTTTTATTACGAACAATGCTGCAGTAGAAGTTTCTGTGGGTGTGATGGGATTCGACTCCAAATGGATTGAACAGGATCATAATAAGGTGATCCAGGGTTCGCGCCGGGAAACTTCCGCTAAGTTTAAAATCGATCTGTTTTCTATAAACCTGGGTATGACCTATTATTTTTAATTGCTATGAAGAGAAATATACTTTTGAGAATAACAGGTTATTGCCGTATGGCTCTGATAATGTCTGCATGTTACCTGTTGAACAGTTGTATCGAAAATGATGTCCCTTATCCTTATCTGGTCGGACAAATATCTGGTATTACGGTAGAAGGCATGACCGGAAATCCGGAGATACAAAATAATAACCGGACGATCAGTATTGAAGTAAACGACCAGGTGGATATACAGACTTTGCGTATTACCCGACTTCAGGTGACCAATGAAGCATCGGTCTATCCGGATAGTGCCAAATGTATCACAGCACAGGCTTTTCCTGAAAAAGGTTTTGCTTCTCTGGATAGTCTGCCTTCTACAGCCGATACCCGGATCAATTTTGCCGGGCCGGTACATTTTATGCTGACAACTTATCAGGATTATCTCTGGACTGTCTCGGTTACACAGGTGTTTAACCGTAGCATAGAACTTTCCGGTCAGGTTGGAAATGCCATTTTCGATGTGAAGAACCAGCAAGCTGTTGTTTATGTTTCCGAAGATCAGTCACTGAAGAATATTACCGTGAAGTCGATGCAGCTTGGGAGCTCTATTGCAACGACTACGCCTGACCCGGTAACAGTGAAGGACTTTTCCCGTCCGGTCACCTTCAATGTTGTGGCTTTCGGCCGCACTGAACAATGGACGGTCAACGTGCTTTATACGAATAATACATCATCGGATATCACTATATTTCCACGTACCAAACAGGCTGTTCTAAGTGGAGGTATCCGGAGCGGGGCATCCGTTGTCGTAGAATATAAAGAGAAGAGTGCGACTCAGTGGAATGAACTTTCTTCCTCCAATATCACAGTTGACGGAACCAACTTTACGGCGGAACTGTCCGGACTGACTCCGGCAACCGTTTACGAATGCCGTGTGAATATCGACGGATCAGCCGGGTCTGTGCTCGACTTTACAACCGCATCGGCAGAGATGTTGACTAACGGGAGTTTCGATGAATGGAGCCAGGATGCTTCCAAACCCAAATTATGGTATCCGTGGGCCAATGGCGGTTCTTCTTTCTGGGATACCGGAAACAAAGGGGCGACACTGGTAGGGGGCGACAGCAACTCGATGCCTTCTGAAGAAACCAGCAACGGAAAGGGATATGCCGCTAAGTTGGAATCTAAATATGTGTTGGTGAAATTTGCTGCCGGGAATATTTTCAGTGGGAGTTATGTGAGGACGGATGTGACCGACGGTGTGCTGAGTTTTGGCCGGCCGTTTACTTCATTCCCTACAAAGTTGAAGCTGCATTATAAGTACAGTCCGAAAAAGATCGACAAGACGAATGCTTCTTACGGTGATTTCTCTTATCTGTTGGGACGTTCGGATTCTTGTTTCATTTATCTGGCTCTGACCGATTGGGATGCGCCGCTGGAAATACGGACGCGTCCGGCCAACCGTCAGTTGTTCGATAAGAACGACAAGAATGTGATTGCTTATACGGAACTGATAAGCGGAACGGAGTCAACCTCCTATCAGGAAGTCGAGCTTCCATTGACTTACCGGTATACTAACCGTACGCCCAAATATCTGGTATTGGTTGCCACCTCCAGCAAATATGGTGATTATTTTACCGGCGGAGAAGGGAGCACGCTGTGGATTGATGATTTCGAACTGGTGTACGAATAAAGGTGCGATCCGGTATAAAGGGAAAGAATCTGTTTCAACCAAACGAATAATTCCGTACCTTTGCCCCTCAAAAAGAGAACACAAGGTATGGAAAAACATTTTAAGAGAACGCTGATAACTACGGCGTTGCCGTATGCGAACGGACCGGTACATATCGGACATCTGGCCGGGGTGTATGTACCGGCCGATATTTATGCCCGCTACCTTCGTCTGAAGGGGGAAGAGGTATTGATGATCGGGGGATCGGACGAACATGGTGTGCCTATTACCCTCCGTGCTAAGAAAGAAGGTGTTACACCGCAGGATGTAGTGGACCGTTTTCATGGCATTATCAAGAAGTCTTTCGAGGAGTTCGGCATCTCGTTCGATATCTATTCACGTACAACTTCGCCTACTCATCGTCAGGTAGCGTCGGACTTTTTCCGTACCCTGTATGAAAAAGGAGAGTTTATCGAGAAGACCAGCGAACAATATTACGACGAGGAAGCCAAACAATTCCTTGCCGACCGTTATATAACCGGTACATGTCCGCATTGCGGTAACGAAAAGGCTTATGGTGACCAGTGCGAAGCCTGCGGTACATCGTTGAATGCTACAGACCTGATCAACCCGAAGTCTGCCATTAGTGGTAGCGAACCGGTGATGAAGGAGACCAAACACTGGTATCTGCCCTTGGATAAGCATGAACCGTTCCTGCGCAAATGGATTCTGGAAGATCATAAAGAATGGAAACCGAATGTGTACGGACAGTGCAAGAGCTGGCTGGACATGGGATTGCAACCGCGTGCCGTAAGCCGCGACCTGGACTGGGGTATCCCTGTTCCGGTAGAAGGAGCGGAAGGTAAAGTGCTTTACGTATGGTTCGATGCCCCGATCGGTTATATCTCCAATACAAAAGAATTACTTCCCGACAGTTGGGAGACCTGGTGGAAAGATCCTGAAACCAAGATGGTACATTTCATCGGAAAGGATAATATCGTGTTCCATTGCATCGTATTCCCAGCCATGTTGAAGGCGGAAGGTACTTTCAATCTGCCGGAGAATGTGCCAGCCAATGAATTTCTGAACCTGGAAGGCGACAAGATCTCTACTTCCCGCAACTGGGCGGTATGGTTGAACGAATATCTGGTGGATATGCCGGGAAAACAGGACGTGTTACGTTATGTCCTGACCGCCAATGCTCCGGAAACAAAAGATAACGACTTTACCTGGAAAGACTTCCAGGCACGCAATAACAACGAGTTGGTTGCCATCCTGGGTAATTTCGTAAACCGTGCCCTGGTGCTGACAGAGAAATATTTCGAAGGAAAAGTACCGGCAGTAAGCGAACTGACTGACTATGACCGTCAGACTTTGAAAGACTTCGAAGATGTAAAAGCAAATGTGGAACGTCTGCTCGACACCTATCATTTCCGTGATGCTCAGAAAGAAGCTATGAACCTGGCCCGTATCGGTAACAAATATCTGGCAGATACGGAGCCCTGGAAGCTGGCAAAGACGGATATGACTCGTGTGGCAACGATCATGAACATCGCTTTGCAGATCACAGCCAACCTGGCTATTGCTTTCGAACCCTTCCTACCGTTCAGCATGGAGAAACTCAACAAGATGCTGAATGTAGAACCGTTAGGCTGGAGCCGTCTGGGTGCAACCGACTTGTTGGAAGCCGGACATCAGCTAGGCAAATCCGAACTGTTGTTTGAAAAGATCGAAGACAGTGTGATCGAAGCGCAGGTTCAGAAGTTGCTGGATACAAAGAAAGCGAACGAAGAAGCCAACTATAAAGCGAAACCGATACGCGAAAACATCGCGTTCGATGATTTCACAAAACTGGATATCCGTGTGGGAACGATCCTGGAATGTACAAAGGTGCCTAAGGCCGATAAGTTGTTGCAGTTCCGTATCGATGACGGTTTGGAGGAACGTACGATCGTTTCCGGTATCGCCCAGCATTATTCTCCCGAAGAGTTGGTCGGAAAACAAGTTTGCTTTATTGCCAATCTTGCTCCGCGTAAGTTGAAAGGCATCGTATCGGAAGGTATGATCCTCTCTGCTGAAAACTTCGACGGCAAGTTGTCTGTCATCACTCCGGAAAAGGAAGTGAAACCGGGTAGCGAAGTAAAATAACATAAGATCTCCGGTGCTATGGAACGTAAGAGTACCGGAGATATGAATGATAATAGAGCCGGTATTCTTATCTGTAAGAGTCCCGGCTCTCTCATAGGTAAGAGTCCCTAAGCTCTCACTTATCATAGAAAAGAATGTTAAAGGTCTTTTATGCAATAAAAGATTATTTGAAACGTTTTAATCTTCATAAAATAAACAGTGGTATACAATAGGAAAGATGCTTGAAAGACATATACAAATGGTTGACTTGCAAGGTCAGTATCATCGCCTGAAAGAGGAGATAGATGCAGCCATGCAAACTGTTATTGAAAGCAGTGCCTTTATCAACGGTCCTCAGGTGAAAGCTTTTGGTGATCATCTGGCTGATTATTTGGATGTTCCCTATGTGGTTCCTTGCGGGAACGGTACGGATGCTCTTCAGATCGCTTTGATGGCGTTGCAGTTGCAGCCGGGGGATGAGGTGATTGTTCCGGCATTTACCTATGTGGCGGCTGCCGAGGTGATCGCTTTGCTGGGATTGACTCCTGTGCTGGTGGATGTGGATCCGCGAACCTATAATATCGATCCCCGTAAAATAGAAGAATCTATTTCCCGTAATACCAAGGCAATCATTGTAGTTCACCTGTTCGGACAGTCCTGCGATATGGCTCCGATCCTGAGAATAGCCGGCATGTATCATCTCCATGTGATAGAAGATAATGCGCAGTCCGTTGGTGCGGAATATACTTTCCCGGATGGGCAGGTGAAGAAAACAGGGACAATGGGCGTTATCGGTACGACTTCGTTTTTCCCATCCAAGCCGCTGGCCTGTTTTGGTGACGGAGGCGCTTTAATGACTTCTGATGAGAGTCTGGCAAAGCGTATCCGTATGATCGCAAATCATGGTCAGGAAGTTAAATATCATCATAAGTTGATAGGATGTAACTCTCGTCTGGATACCCTGCATGCCGCTGTTTTGGATGTGAAGCTGAAGTATATCGACGAGTTTACAAAAGCCCGGCAGGTCGTTGCCCGAAGATATGACGAAGGTTTGGCTTCATGCGAGCAGTTGATTCTTCCGAAGAAGAGTGATTTCTCTACACATGTCTATCATCAATATACGGTTCAGTTGAAACCGGTTCCGGAGTATTCGGATACGGCAAAGCATCGGGAGGCATTACAAGTGGCTCTTAAAGAGAAAGGTATTCCTACCATGGTATACTACCCCGTTCCTTTACAAGCACAAGATGCTTATAAATGGATGGCACGTACCCCCGGAAGTATGGAAACAGCAGCCCGTTTAAGTAACTGTGTTCTATCCCTGCCGATCCATACGGAGATGACAGTGGAAGAACAGGAATATATAATAGATGTATTGGTAAAGGAGTTAGAGAATAGAAAAATATGAAAGAAAATAAGATAAAATTCGCCGTAGTCGGTTGTGGTCATATCGGAAAGCGCCATGCCGAGATGGTAACCCGTGATCAGGATGCCGAATTAGTCGCTTTATGCGATATCCGTCCTCGCGAAGAATTGGGAATAGAGGGGTATGAAGTCCCTTTTTTTGCCGGTTTGCAGGAATTATTGCAGAGTGGCATTCAGATAGATGTCATTAATATCTGTACTCCGAACGGTTTGCATGCGTCTATGGCGGTACAAGCTATCGAAGCCGGTTGTAATGTGGTGATAGAAAAACCGATGGCGTTGACACTGGCTGATGCGGAGAAGGTGGTATATGCTTCTTTGAAATACCGTAAACAGGTATTTTGCGTCATGCAGAACCGCTATTCCCCTCCTTCCGTGTGGATTAAGGATATGATCGACTCCGGCAAATTGGGTAAAATATACATGGTTCAGTTGAACTGCTATTGGAACCGTGACGAACGCTATTATAAACCCGGTGGCTGGCACGGTGATGCTGCGCTGGACGGAGGAACGCTCTTCACCCAGTTCTCCCATTTTATCGATATCATGTATTGGTTGTTCGGGGATATCTGTAATATCCAGGCCCGTTTTGCCGATTTCAATCATGATAAACTGACCTCTTTTGAAGATTCCGGCTTTGTGAACTTCAATTTCGTGAACGGAGGAATGGGTAGTCTGAGCTATTCGACTGCTGTCTGGGACAAGAATATGGAAAGCAGCATGCTGATCGTGGCAGAGAATGGCAGCGTAAAGATCGGTGGACAATATATGAATGAAGTGGAATATTGCCATGTGAAGGAGTATGAGATGCCCGAACTGGCCCCAACCAACCCGGGTAATGATTACGGCCCTTACAAGGGATCGGCTCAGAATCATAATTTCGTGATCCGCAATGTGGTCCGTGTCCTTTCCGGCTCCGGTTCGGAATGTATTACAACGAATGTCTTGGAAGGTATGAAAGTCGTAGATATAATACAACGTATCTATGCTCAAAAGTAACGATTCTGAATAAGAAATAATGATCGGTAATTTCCCTTTTATATAAATAACGATTTTAGAAGGGAAAGAATCCCTTCAAATTCCTATCTTTGTGGAAGTTTTGTCATTCCCGGCATGGGACTGACCAACATTGTTGTGCTCTCATTCTTATGAAAAGGACTGAGATATATAGAGAAACTCAAATTGAACAGATAGCATGAAACAGATTTTAGTTACCGGAGGAGCCGGTTTTATCGGCTCTCATCTTTGCGAACGCCTGCTGAAAGACGGGAACAATGTGATTTGTATGGATAATTATTTTACAGGTCTGAAACAAAACATTGTTCATTTACTGGACAATCCCTATTTTGAGCTGGTTCGCCATGATGTGACATTCCCGTATTATGTGGAGGTCGATGAGATTTATAATCTGGCTTGTCCGGCATCTCCGATACATTACCAGTTCGATCCGGTGAGTACGACTAAAACATCTGTTATCGGTGCCATCAATATGCTTGGGTTGGCTAAACGTACCAAAGCACGTATTCTTCAGGCTTCTACCAGTGAAGTTTACGGTGATCCGATCGTCCATCCCCAGGAAGAAAGTTATTGGGGAAACGTGAATCCGATCGGTTTGCGTAGTTGTTATGATGAGGGCAAACGTTGTGCGGAAACTTTATTCATGGATTATCATCGTCAGAATAAGGTAGATGTCAAGATTATCCGTATTTTCAATACCTATGGTCCCCGTATGCGTCCGGATGACGGCCGGGTTGTTTCCAACTTTATCATGCAGGCGTTGAAAGGCGAAGATATTACTATTTACGGAGATGGAAAGCAAACCCGTAGCTTCCAGTATGTCGACGACCTGGTGGAAGGTATGATTCGTATGATGGCTTCCGAAAACTTTACCGGACCTGTCAATTTGGGAAATCCGAGAGAATTTACCATGCTGGAGTTGGCCGAGTTAGTATTGAAGATGACTAATTCGAAATCAAAAATAATATTTACCCCTCTTCCTTCTGATGATCCGAAACAGCGTAAACCGGATATTACTTTAGCAAAAGAAAAACTGAATGGCTGGGAACCTAAAATCCGTTTGGAAGAAGGTTTGATAGATACAATTAAATATTTCAAGAGCCTTTAATTTTGCATTTTGATTATAAATTATGAAAATAGCGATAGTAGGAACAGGCTATGTCGGCCTGGTTACCGGAACCTGTTTTGCAGAAATGGGGACCGAAGTTTTTTGTGTAGATGTTAACACCGAAAAAATTGAAAACCTTAAAAAGGGGATAATCCCTATCTATGAACCCGGTCTGGAAGATATGGTCCATCGTAACCAGCAGGCCGGAAGATTACACTTTACAACCGATCTTACTGAATGTCTGGACGAAGTGGAAGTTTTGTTCAGTGCCGTAGGTACGCCTCCCGATGAGGATGGTAGTGCAGATTTGAAGTATGTGCTTGAGGTAGCCCGTACTGTCGGTCGGAATATGAAGAAACATATTCTGGTCGTAACAAAGAGTACGGTTCCCGTCGGCACGGCAAAGAAAGTACGCCGGGCTATCCAGGAAGAACTGGATAAACGTGGAGTAGAGATCGAGTTCGATGTCGCTTCTAATCCTGAATTTCTGAAGGAAGGAGCAGCGATCAGCGACTTTATGAGTCCGGACCGTGTTGTTGTTGGTGTAGAATCTGAGCGTGCAGAAGAGCTGATGACTCGTCTGTACCGTCCTTTCCTTTTAAATAATTTCCGTGTGATTTTTATGGATGTGCCATCTGCCGAGATGACCAAATATGCTGCGAACGCCATGTTGGCTACCCGTATCAGTTTTATGAACGATATTGCCAACTTGTGTGAGATTATCGGTGCGGATGTAAATATGGTACGTAAAGGTATCGGTTCCGACAATCGTATCGGTAACCGTTTCCTGTATGCCGGCATCGGTTATGGCGGTTCATGTTTTCCTAAAGATGTGAAAGCTTTGATTAATACAGCCAAGCAAAATAATTACCCGATGCGTATCCTCCAGGCAGTCGAGGAAGTAAATGACGAACAGAAATCTCTTTTGTTCCATAAACTCGAAAAGCATTTTAATGGAGACCTGAAAGGTAAACGTATCGCTATCTGGGGACTGGCTTTTAAGCCTGAAACAGACGATATGCGCGAAGCTCCTTCTTTGGTTTTGATAGAAAAACTGTTGGCGGCAGGTTGTGAAGTATATGCTTACGATCCTGTAGCAGTAGAAGAATCAAAACGTCGTATCGGAGATGCGATTCATTATGCAAAAGATATTTATGATGCAGTAGTGGATGCCGATGCCCTGATGCTTGTAACGGAATGGAAAGAGTTCCGTATGCCTTCCTGGTCTGCCATAAAGAAACTGATGGCTACCCCGTTGGTTCTTGATGGCCGTAATATTTATGATATCAAGGAGATGGAGGAGAACGGGTTTGTTTATCATTGCATAGGGAGGTAGAATACATATTGTAAACTAAAATTAATTAACTATGAAAGAAAATGTGATTAGATTCAGTGATGTAGAAAGTTGCATAATTGAATTACAGGATCAAAGAGTTCTGCTTGACAGGGATGTCGCTATGCTTTATGATGTAGAAACAAAAGAAATAAATCAGGCAGTCAAAAATAATCCGGATAAATTTCCTGCCGGATATTTAATCGAATGTAATAAAGTTGAGAAAGCCGAACTGGTCAAAAATTTTGACCGGTTCAATCCTTTAAAACATTCAACAGCTCTTCCGACAGCTTTTACTGAAAAAGGACTTTATATGTTGGCAACAATCCTGAAAAGTAATAAGGCAACGCAGACAACAATCGCAATCGTTGAAGCTTTTGCAAGAATCAAGGAATTGTCCAGAACTGTTTTACAGTTACCTACCGCCGATGAAGCACAGCAGAAAACACTTATGCAGCGCACGAGTGAGTTAATGGCTGACTTATTAGATGATGAACCGAAAGTAACAGATTCGGAAACGACAATAGAATTGAATCTGGCTGTTTTAAAGTTTAAGCATACGGTGAAAAGAAGATAAGAGTGGTTGGTCATAAAGAAGTTTTTTGAAAAATAACTATCATACTATCATATTTTGTTTGTACTCTTTGATTTACAGGATGTATAACTATGATGGTTGATGAATTTATCTATCATAGAACTATCATAAACTGTCATTACCGTCTTACTCTCCGTCTGTTCTGTGTTAAGTATGGCATTTAATTTGTCAAAGTAGTTATCTTTTTTAGCTAAAACAGGAAGAAAATTTTCCCGGGACCCCTATTTCGACAGTTTTTATACCCCGGTCTGAGTGATGCTGACACCCGGGTGTGGAGATGGTTAAGACCCGGGTCTCAATGAGTTTATATAGTTATATCTTTGAAAATAAGCAATATACTGTTTGAAAAAAGATAGCTGTTTTTATGATAGTATGAGAGGGTAATTTGTATCTATCATGTATACTGTCATTTGTTGTAATAGTTGATTTACAATCGGTGTAATGATGTTGATGATAGTATGACAGTTGTTTTGCAAAATAAATTAAGAATAAATAAAAACCAAGACAATGACTAGGAAAGAAGCTATTAAAATTTTCGAGGAGAAGAAAGTTCGTACTCTTTGGGACGACGAAACGGAAGAATGATATTTCTCCATAGTAGATGTGGTGAGTGTATTGACAGAGAGTGTAGATGGTCGGAAGTACTGGAATAAGCTCAAACAGAGACTGAAAGCTGAAGGAAGTGAATTGGTGACAAATTGTCACCAACTGAAATTTCCGTCTGCTGCCGGTAAATATTACAAAACTAATGTAGTTACTACCGAGCAACTATTTCGTTTGATTCAATCCATTGGTCATTTCTCCGCTTAATGCAAAAACTGGGTTGAGATTGGATAAAGGTGATGATAGGAAAGAATAAATGGCTGAGGAAACTTTGAAAGATAAAACGGCTAAAGGCCTTTTTTGGGGAGGGATTAGTACATTCTTCCAACAAATAATAGGTATGGTATTTGGGATTGTGATAGCCCGTATACTTAGTCCGGATGACTATGGATTGGTGGCTATGCTTGCTATTTTTAGTGCTATTGCCAATACGATTATGGATAGCGGCTTTACTACGGCGTTGATTAATAAAAAGACTATTCGGCATGAGGACTATAATGCTGTCTTTTGGTTTAGTGCGTTTTGTGGAATCGTTATTTATATGATTTTATTTCTTGCAGCTCCTCTGATTGCCCAATTTTATAATAAACCGGTTCTTCTTAATCTTTCCCGTGTACTATTCTTAAGTTTCTTGATTTCAAGTTTTGGGATAGCACATAATGCTATTTTATTTAAGAAGTTAAAGGTCAAGCAACGCGGTATTATTGATGTCGTAGCTGTATCTGTTTCAGGAGGAGTTGGCTTAATATTTGCATTGCTGGGTTTTGCCTATTGGGGATTAGCTATACAATTAGTTTCTCAATGCTTGGTTGCTACTTTATTGCGTTGGTATTTTTCTGGGTGGAGACCAACCCTTTCTTTTGATCTTTCTCCAATCAAAGAAATGTTTGGATTTAGTTCTAAAATATTATTTAATAATATTTTAGGGCAAGTGAATATGAATATTTTTTCTGTACTGTTGGGTAAATTCTATACAGATACAGATACGGGTTATTATTCACAAGGGAATAAATGGATGGTCTTAGGGAATATGACAATAAGCAATATGATACAGGGGGTGGCACAACCTGTTTTGGTTGAGGTCGCGGATGATAAAGAACGACAGAAGAAAGTTTTTAGAAAAATGTTACGATTTGGTGCTTTTATTTCTTTTCCTGTATTATTGGGACTGGCTTTTGTCGCCAAAGAGTTTATATTACTAACAGTTGGAGAAAAGTGGCTCAATAGTGTTCCTTATCTTCAAATTCTGACTATTGCGTATTCATTTAGTTTTATTACTAATTTATATTGGGCAATACTATTTTCTCATGGCAAGTCGAACATTATACTTTATGTAAGTTCTACTTTTTATGGTCTTAATTTATTATTGGCTTTATTTTTAGCATCTTATGGGATTTTCCCGATGATAATAGGATGTTCCGCTCTTACTCTTTTATTAAATTTTGGATGGCATTTTTGTGGTAAAAAATATATTGGTATTCAAACAATTGAGTTATTGCGGGATATTTCTCCTTATTTATTACTCGTTTTTTTCTGTTTTTCTATATCTTGGTTTGCAACAATAGGTATTAATAATTTGTATTATTTGCTTACTGCCAAAATTGTTATTGTAGCGGTACTGTATATTTTGATATTGTGGCTAACGAGGTCTGTTGTATTGAGAGAGAGTATTTCTTTTATTTTTAAAAAATAAATAGAAACAGCATATTGTATGATTGTAAAACTGTATAGAAAACTTCCTGTAGGATTCAGGTTGATAATTTATAATTGTTTTTTAGGGACCATATTAAATTATATCCGTAATCCTCAGGCTCTTAAATATTGTTTCAAGGAACCTCAGATTAAACGGAAGCTGATAGAATTTTTACCGTTGTTTAAGAATAAGAACGGCTTGGAAGTAGGCGGGGGATCTTATATTTTTAGTAAAGAAGGTAATTTGCCGATCTATTCTGTGGCTAATAGGGTAGATGGATGTAACTACTCTTATCAAACGGTTTGGGAGGGTAATTTGAGTCAAGGTACATACAAATACAAAGGTGTAAATTTAGGAACTCAATTCATAGGAGAAGCAACAGAAATAGAAATGATTGTCGGTAAAATGTATGATTTTATCATTTCATCAAATTGCTTAGAGCATGTCGCTAATCCACTCAAAGCCGTTAAAAGTTGGTTGAACGTATTGAATGCAGGTGGATATATCCTTCTTATTTTACCTAATAAAATTTCTAATTTTGATCATAGAAGACCCGATACTTCCTTTTCTCATTTGTTGGAGGACTATGCAAATGATGTGAATGAAAACGATATGACGCATTTCGATGAAATAATAGAATTGCATGATCTGGATAAGGATGTTGTGGGTAATAACAAAGATGTTTTCATAGGACGTTCTATGAAAAATGATGAAAATCGTTGTTTTCATCATCATATTTTTACTGTTAAGCTATTGGAAAAGATTTTCTCATACTTTAATTTGGAGATTATATATTCTCAGGAAGGCTGGGATAATATTTATATACTAGGGCGTAAGTTGAAATAATATGAAAACGCTTGGAATCGTGATATTTTATTACCCAACTGATGAAGTTTGGAAAAATATCGCATCATATATAGATTTACTTGATAAGTTGATTATTTGGAATAATACCCCTGGAAATCAATTGGATTTGCATTTCCCAACTTGGGAAGAGAAAATCGTTTTGATGGGAGTAGGTAGAAATCTAGGAATAGGAAAAGCTTTAAATAAAGCTATCTTGTATGCGAAAGAAAATCAATATGACTATTTATTGACGATGGATCAGGATAGTCATTTTGTGAAAGAAGATTTCAAGCTGTATTTGAAAGCGATCAAGGAATCAAATATCAGGTCTATTTTCTCCCCGAACTATTTACTTCATGACAAAGCATTGTATACATCTATAGATGACGGCTTTATTGAAGTAGAAACAACGATGACATCTGGAAGTGTATATCCTGTAGAAGTTTTTTCTAAAATCGGCTTGTTTCGGGATGACTTTTTCATTGATGCGATAGACACTGAGTTTTCTTTGCGTGCAAAGAAAAGTGGCATCACTACCCGTGTGATGCCACAAGTATACTTAGTTCATGGTGCCGGATACCAAAAGACAAAACATAAATTTTTGTGGAAAACATTCTTTCCTAATGAATATTCGCCAGTAAGATCTTATTATATTGTGAGAAATGGTATAATAACAAAACGCTTATATCCATGGGCTAATTGGAAAGGATTTCTGTACTATTGGTTCTATAAAAGATTATTTTTTGTTATATGTTACGAAGATAATAAGTTCGCTAAGATAAAAGGCCTATTGTATGGTTTTTATCATGGTATGATTGGAAAAACAGGAGAACAAACGATTTTTTAATGAAACAAAATAATAAAGCAAGAGTATTAGCTTTCTATCTACCTCAATATCATCCTATACCGGAAAATGACAAGTGGTATGGTAAAGGTTTTACAGAATGGACAAATGTAGGTAAAGCTAAACCTCTATTTCGAGGACATTATCAACCGCAAATTCCTGCAGATTTAGGTTATTATGATCTTAGAGTTTCTGAAACAAGAGAAGCTCAGGCAGAGATGGCTAGAGAATATGGTGTTGAAGGTTTTTGCTATTGGCATTATTGGTTTGGTAATGGACGCAGATTGTTAGAACGCCCATTTGATGAAGTATTATCTTCGGGAAAGCCTGATTTCCCTTTTTGTCTTGCATGGGCTAATCATAGTTGGCATGGTATTTATTGTGGCTTGAAAACTAAAGAGCCAGTAATGAGACAAACTTATAATGGAATAGAAGATTACAAAAAACATTTTTATGATGTGTTGCCTGCTTTTAAGGATAAACGTTATGTGACGGTTGATGGTAAACCGTTCTTTTTAGTTTTTTCACCGCAGGAAATTCCTGATTCCAAAGAGTTTATAGATTGTTGGCAAGAACTTGCCAAACAAAATGGACTTCTTGGAATCCATTTTGTAGCTCATACTTACCGACCTGATTATATAGATACTCTGTTGGCGCTAGGATATAATGCTGTTAATGTTGTCCGATTGTTTGAATATCAAAGAGTAGGGTTGTCTTTGTTAAGAATGGCAATTAATAAAATTAATAGAGAGATATTTAAACATGGATTTTGGTATGAATATAAAGATGCGATGAAATATTTCTCTGGTCTGGAAGATAAAAGAGAGAATGTGTATCCTACTTTAGTCCCTAATTGGGATCATTCTCCAAGAACTGGTAAATATGGTTCTATACTGAAAAATTCAACCCCAGCTTTGTTTCAGAAGCATGTGGAGACTGTGGTTAAGTCAATATCTGATAAATCGGATGAACACAAAATTGTCATATTGAAATCATGGAATGAATGGGCCGAAGGTAATTATATGGAACCAGATTTGAAGAATGGTAGAGGTTATTTAGAGGCTTTGGCTAACGGACTAAAAAAGTAAATATGTATCGGACCCCTATTTTATTTTTAATATTTGCACGTCCGGATACAACACGAAGAGTATTTGAACGCATTAAGCAAATTCAGCCAACAAAGTTGTATATAGCAGCAGATGCTCCACGTGAGAATCGCCCGGATGAAATCAAACGAAGTCAGGAAACCCGTCATATTATTGATTTAATTGATTGGCCTTGTGAAGTTCATACTCTATTTCGTGATACTAACTTAGGTTGTAAAATGGCTGTTTCGACTGCTATTTCATGGTTTTTTGAATGTGAAGAATATGGTGTAATCTTAGAAGATGATTGTTTACCGGATTTGTCATTTTTCCCTTTCTGCGAAGAATTATTGTTGAAATATAAGGATGATGAGCGTATTGGACACATTGGGGGAAATAACTTTTTGCGAAATGATGTAAAGAGTGAGTATAGTTATGATTTTTGCTCTGTATCCCATATTTGGGGATGGGCTTCCTGGCGGAGGGTCTGGAAGGATTATGATGTGAATTTTCCTTATTGGAATGAGATTCGAGACGACAAGTACAAGCGGAAAGGTTTATTCCGAAATTTGAAGGAAGAAATATATTTTTCAACTTTTCTTTCAGATGTGTTAGGAGGTAATAGGGGTATTAATACCTGGGATACTCAATATTTTTTTATGCATAGACTCCAGAATAGATTATCGATTTATCCTATGGTTAACTTAGTTACAAATATTGGTCTGCATTCAATTGAGGCTACACATACTACTGCCCGGAATGATGATTTATTCGTTCTTTCTGAGGAAATGAAATTCCCTTTAAAACATCCGGTTTATATAAAGGCAAATGTGGAAATTGATGATTTTACTATTGCCCACCAATTTTTTTCTTATAAAAGACTGGTGCGTTATTTTTTAGGTATGTATTAAATATCATGAGCTTTATGTACATCCGATTTTTACTGTTCTTCAAATATGTGATTGAATCTTTTCTCAACACCAAAAGGTATCGGTTAACTAGAAAAACTAAATTGTATTTGGAGTCGGCAAGTTGTAAATTGCCCTTACAAGATAAAAAAGAGATTATGGAATATTTAAGATATTCTTTGATTTCACAGATAAACTATTCTTTTAGAAATAAGTATTTGACACAAAAAATCAAATTGACAAAAGATAAAAGTAATGGACTCTTCTATGTAAATCATAAAGGGAAAAGGCTTTATTTTAAACGAGAATTATCAAAAAGAGCAATAAAGGATTTGTATCGGTGTTTATGTATAGAACAAGATAAAGATTCTCCTCATAGTTATTCATTTGGGGAGATGTCTTTTCAAAATGAAATTGTAGCGGATATAGGTGCAGCTGAAGGTATATGGGGATTAAGTCTTATTGAAAGTGTAAAGACCCTATATTTGTTTGAATGCGATGAAGGGTGGATAGAAGCTCTTAATTTAACTTTTTCTCCTTGGAAAGAGAAGGTTCGTATTATAAATAAATATGTATCGGATAACTCGGAAGGGTGTATGATTCGGCTGGATGATTATTTTTATGAAAAGGGCATAAACCTTTCTACTATAAAAGCTGATATTGAGGGGGCAGAAGAAGTTATGTTAAAAGGAGCAGAGAAAATGATTCAAAATGGAGTACTGAAAAAAATAATAGTATGTTCCTACCATCGTCCAAATGATGAGAAAATGATTTCCGAAATGTTGGGAGATAATTACTTGTTATCTATTTCTAAAGGATATATGTTGGATGTTTATTCGGATGTAGATTATGATTCAATAGATATTTCCTCTATTTTTAGAAAAGGTGTAATATATGCGAAATATAAATATTAAGAATAAATAATAGGTACTCTATGAAGGTTTTGTATGACCATCAAATGTTTTCAATGCAAAAATATGGAGGAATTACCCGATATTTTTCTGACTTGATATTCGATTTACCTCTTGGATATGAGGGCGAATTACCTATCTTATACAGTGAAAACCATTATTTAAGAGAAAAAGAGGATGTCGTAATAAGGAAGTTTTCAGATATACTTCCTTTTAGATTAAAAAGATTATATTACTATCATAGAAATACAATATTGTCTAATCAGGCAATAAAGAAGAATGAATTTAATCTGTTTCATCCTACTTATTATGATCCATATTTTATAAAAAAAATCAAGAAGCCTTTTGTCATTACTGTCCATGATATGAATCATGAGAAGTTTCCTGATTTATTTTTGGCATATGATAATACATCTGAAAATAAACGTTTGTTGGCAAAAGAAGCTGCACATATCATAGCTGTTAGCCAGAATACTAAAAAGGATTTGGTTGAACTGTTTGACATTAGCCCTGATAAAATTACAGTCGTATATCATGGCTATAAGCAGCATTGTAAATCAGCGGAGGCTCTTTTTGAGAATTATCTTTTGTTTGTGGGGGAACGTAAAGGCTATAAAAATTTCTGGAACTTTATAAAGGCAATGGTTCCTCTATTGAACAAATATAAGGATTTAAAAATCGTATGTACAGGGAATCCCTTTAGCCGAGAAGAATTGGAACAATTAAATCATATCAAATTAATAGATCGGGTTATCCAAAAATCAGTTTCAGATAGTGAGCTGGCTTCTCTCTACAGATATGCGTTAGCTTTTGTTTACCCATCTATTTATGAGGGATTTGGCATTCCTATATTGGAAGCATTTCAAAATGATTGTCCGGTTTGTTTGAGCAAGGCAAGTTGTTTCCCTGAAATAGCCGAAAATGCGGCTGTTTATTTTGACCCATCTGATTTGGATTCAATAACAGAGGCTGTACGTAAAGTCCTTGAAAATAAGTCTCTTGCTGATGATTTAAGGGATGCAGGAAGGATAAGGCTGAAAGACTTTTCAATAGATTTGATGGTGAAAAATACTTGTGAAGTTTATAATAAATATGCATTTTGATATTATTGGGGGAGTTATAGTAGCTTATGAATATACCGATTTTAATAGTTCACAAGGGTAATACTTTCTATTTACCTATAGTACTGAGGCAGTTACGATTGTTTAATCCTAATAGCCGGATTTGTCTGATTAGTGATGAAAGTACAAAGTGCTATGATTTTGTAGAGCATTATGATATAAAGAACTATTCAGAGGGCCTTATACATTTTGGAGAAATTTATAAGCATAGATCATCTAATCCATATGATTATGAGCTCTTTTGTTTTCAAAGGTGGTTTGTCATTAACGACTTTGTTAAAGAAAATGGCTTGCAGGATTTTTTGTGTATGGATTCTGATGTGTTGTTCTATTGTAATGTTGATGATGTCTTTAATCAGTATTTAGGCTGTGATTTTACTATTTGCAATAAACTGGGGCCAGGCTGTTCTTTGTTTAATGCTCATTCAATTAAAAGTTTCTGTGATTATATGATGTTGATGCACACATCTCCTTCTTATATAAATAAAATGGATGGGATTTATGAAAACTTGAAGTCTGAAAAAAAATTAGGTGGAATTTGTGACATGACTGCATTTGTTTGGTACCAGGAGAATGTTAAATGTAATGTTATAGATATTGCAACTCCAATAGAAGACTCTTGTTTTGATGGTTGTATTACATGGTCTGCTGGTTTTGAAATGAAAAATGGTAAAAAGAAAGTCTATTGGATAGACAATCTTCCATATGGAAGATTAACGAGTGATAACTCGTTAATCCGTTTTTACTGTCTTCATTTTCAAGGGCGTTCAAAATACTCTATCTTTAAATATATATTAGATAAGAATAAAGTTCACCATTCAGGTTTCTGGTATGATTTAAAATGGTTATTATCGAAGGATATTCTGAATGCCCGTTTAAAAGGTATAAAAAAGGCAATCAATAATCCGAAGATGGTGGTTAATTTTGTTAAGGCGAAACTAAAGTAAGCCGTAAATTTTAATGTAAATGCAAATAGGAAAGTCTAATTAATGCAACAACCCGTTTTTTCAATCATAACAATCACCTATAATGCTTCCCGTTGGTTAGAGCAGACTATTCTTGGGGTGCTGAGCCAATCGTATCCGAATATTGAATATATCGTTATTGACGGAGGTTCGACGGATGGGACGGTGGATATTATAAAGCAATATGCTTCCGGAATTTCTTATTGGATAAGTGAGCCGGATAAAGGTATTTATGATGCAATGAATAAAGGTCTTCAGAAGGCTACGGGCGACTATGTATGGTTTATTAATGCCGGGGATTCTTTATTTACCTCCGATATCGTACAACGGGTTGCCTCTTTAGTTCAGAAGAAGAAAGTTCTGCCTGATATTATTTATGGAGAAACGGTTATTGTTGATGAAGAAGGTAAATCGTTAGGACAACGGAGATTGAAGGCACCAAACAAACTTACATGGAAAAGCTTCCGGATGGGCATGTTAGTTTGTCATCAGTCATTTATAACAAAACGTAGTATTGCTCCGTTATATGATTTAACATACCGCTATTCTGCTGATTTCGACTGGTGTATCAGATGTATGAAACAAGCAGGTAAAATATATAATACGCGAATGACATTATCTAACTTCCTGGATGGCGGGGTTAGCACGACTCAGCGCAAAGCCTCTTTGAAAGAAAGATATGATATTATGTGCCGGTATTATGGAGTAATATCAACATCTTTACTTCATGTCTGGTTTGCTATTCGCTTTTATTTTGCTAAGTGGTTCAAAGGTAGAGTGTAAACGAAAATATATAGAAGATACATATTATGCATAGTATGATGAAAAATGTGGGTAAGCATGTGGCTGCCCTTGTCTTGTTTTTAGGGTTGGTGATGGCTTATTTCTCTCCCGCAGTGTTTGATGGAAAGGTTATCAGACAAGGTGATAATGTGAAAGCTGCCGGTATGGGAGGAAGTCAGGTCGATAAATATGCAAAGACTGCTGAACCGGGTGAGTTTAGTGTATGGTCGGATGCTATGTTTTCGGGGATGCCTTATGGACCGGGATATGGAAGTCCGGCTCCGGAATTGCCCTCTTATGGCATCGTTGACGGATGGTTGAAGACTCCGGGATATACTCATGCTGCCATGGTTTTTACCGGGTTAGTCTGTTTCTATCTGTTGATGTGCATCATGGGAGTGAACTGGTGGCTGGCGATAGCGGGAGCGATTGCTTTTGCTTTTGCTTCTTATAATATAATCATTATTGAAGCGGGACATATTGTAAAGGCTTATGTGATAGGGTATATGCCTGTAACGTTGGCGGGTATGTTCTTGCTGTTTAAACGAAAATGGCTTTGGGGAGCAGTCCTGTTCCTTTTAGGAGTGGCTTTCTCTTTGTTGAATGGGCATGTTCAGATAACTTATTATCTGGTTTTGTTATGCTTCTTCATCTATTTGGGATATTCTATCAGGATGCTTAAGGAAAAGCAGACTGCTGACTGGCTTAAAACGTCTTTGATTATGCTGGCATGTGTAGTTTTAGCAGTCCTTCCCAATGCAAAACATATGTATTCCAACTGGGATTTGGGACAACATTCTATCCGTGGAGCCTCTGAACTGACGCCTAAACCAGACGAAACGGGAAAAGTGGAGAAAGCCTCTTCCGGTTTGGATAAAGATTATGCTTTCCAATGGAGTTATGGCTGGAAGGAGTTATTGACTGTCATGATTCCGGATGTATATGGAGGTAGTTCGGGAGGTACATTAGGCAGTTCTTCCGAGTTGTATAAAGAATTGAAGAAAAATGGTGCCCAGGTAGGAAAAGAGGTTCAGACTTATACTTATTGGGGGGATAAACCATTTACATCAGGACCTGTTTATTTTGGAGCATTGGTATGTTTCTTGTTTGTATTGGGGATGTTCGTGGTGCGTAACCCGATGAAATGGTGGTTGTTTGGCGGGGCTGTTTTCCTTACATTCCTGGCTTTAGGACGTAATTTTGATGCATTCAATGATATAATGTTCCATTATCTGCCGTTGTATAATAAGTTCAGAACAGTAGAAATGGCTCTGGTGATTCCAGGATTGGTATTTCCTCTTGTTGCCATTTGGGGATTACGGGAAATATTCAGGGGAAATGTGGATGATAAAACGATGAAAAAAGGCTTTTTATGGTCTTTAGGCATAACTGGTGGTATTTGTCTGATTGTGTTCCTGATACCTTCATTATTGTTGAATTTCCATTCTGCTTATGATGCACAGTTCCAGAACCAGGTTCCGGAATGGTATTACACTGCTTTGTTGATGGACCGTGCTTCGCTGGCTTCGTCGGATGCATTGCGTTCTTTGATTTTTATTTTGTTGGGAGCCGGTTTATTGCTTTGGTACTGGAAGGCGAAAAATAAGACGACTGCCTCTATGATTGTGAGTGCAGGTATGGCCGTATTGATATTGGTTGATTTATGGTCGGTCGATCGTCGTTATCTGGACGATAGTAATTATGTAAAGGAAAAAGCGGAAGAATCCTATAAGGAAAGTGTTGCCGATAAAGAGATATTTAAGGATACGGATGAATCTTTCCGCGTGTTTGGACTGAATAATCCGTGGCAGGATACAAACGTTTCTTATTTCCATCATTCGATTGGAGGATATCATGCCGTTAAATTACGCCGTTATCAGGAATTGATTGATTATCGTCTGGATGGTGAATACCGTAATATTATCGGTGCTTTGCAAAAGGCACAGAGCATACAGGATATAATGCCTGTCCTGGCGGCCTCTCCTTCTTTGAACATGTTGAATACACGGTATATTATTTATAATCCGGACCAGGCGCCGATTCGAAATCCGTATGCTTACGGAAATGCATGGTTTGTAGATAAGGTGGATATTGTAGAAAATGCAGATGCAGAGATTGATGCCTTGAATACGATTGACCCGTTGAAGACAGCGGTGGTGGATAAGCGCTTTGCGAAAGACCTGGAAGGCTTTACTCCGCAGGTAGATTCCACGGCAACGATTGTGTTGGAAAAGTATCGCCCTAATCGGTTGACATATAAAACGAAAGCATCTTCGGAACAACTGGCAGTTTTCTCCGAAATCTATTATCCGGGCTGGAAAGTTACAATAGACGGAAAAGAAGCGACTCATTTCCGTGCCGACTGGATTTTACGTGGAATGCTGGTACCCGCGGGAGAACATACAATCGTTTTTGATTTCCATCCGGATACTTATGTGCTTGCCGCTAACGTGTCAGCTTATAGCTCTTTTCTAATCTTGTTATTGCTGATTGCTGCAGTTGGATGGTCCGGCTGGAAATATTGGCAGAAGAGTCGTGAATGAAAGACAATTATAGTTCCATAGTGGAATTTCTGGAGAATAAAGGATTGCTGACGGAATCTTTTGATCTGGAGTTTAAAAGTGCGAAAGGTGGATTCCCTAAGAGCTTTTGGGAAACTTATTCTTCTTTTGCAAATACCGAAGGCGGTATCATCATCCTAGGTATTTCAGAGAAGGATGACCAATGCTTCTATGATGGTCTGCCACAGATGGTGATGCGTAAGTTTCAAGATGATTTTTGGAATCAGGTTAATAATAGGGAAAAGGTTAGCTTTAATCTATTGTTGGAAAATGATGTACAGATGCTTGAGATACAAGAAGGACAATTTATTTTAACCTTCCGTATTTCTTGTGCTGATTATAGGAATCGTCCTGTTTATATCGGCTCAGATCCGATGAAAGGTACTTATAAGCGTTGTCATACGGGAGATTATAAATGTACTCCGGACGAAGTAAAAAGAATGCTTGCCGATAGCTTGCCAGACAAACCGGACTCCAGAATTTTGGAGAACTATACATTGGAAGATCTTGATGAAGTATCTGTCACTCAATATCGGCAGTTGCTAGGAAGTGTAAGACCGGGTCATCCTTTTTTAAAATGGGATGATAAAGGATTATTACTGAAATTAGGCGGTTGGAAAAAGGATAGGTATACAGGAAAAGAAGGCTTGACAGTTGCTGGTTTATTGATGTTTGGTAAAACAGAAAGTATAGTAGAGGCTTTTCCTGATTATCATGTAGATTATCAAGAGATACCGGAAAGCGGAGAACGTTGGATAGACAGAGTTTATCCGGATGGGACCTGGGAGGCTAATCTATTTCAATTTTTTCATTTGGTATGGCCTAAGGTGAGTCGTTCTCTTCCGAAAACATTTAAGCTAAAGAATGGCCAAAGGCATGATGAAGGGGCTGTTCATGAAGCCTTACGGGAAGCATTGGCTAATACTTTGATTCATGCGGATTATTTCGGGATAGGGGGAGTTGTAATAAAAAAGTATACGGATTGCTTCTTATTCTCTAATCCGGGATGTCTACTGATAAGTCAAGCTCAATATTATAAAGGAGGCATTAGCGTTCCGCGTAATAATAGTATCCAAACAATGTTTCTGCTTTTAGGGTATGGAGAAAAGGCAGGTTCCGGAAGCACTCGGATTATGAATGCCTGGGAAGGAGCACATTGGAGAAAGCCTCTGATAAATGTGTTGCCCCGTCCGGATAGAGTTGAGTTGTGCCTGAGTATGGAGCAGTTATTGCCTCAAAAAAGTATAAACAAACTTATCTCTGTTTTTGGGGAAGAAATTACCCATTTATATGGTGACGGATTAATTGCACTCACGACTGCCGAAATGGAAGGATGTGTGTCTAATGTCAGATTACAGCAACTGATAAATAAACATTCAACGGAAATATCTCAGTTATTGAAAGATTTATGCAATGAGGGATACTTGGTCGCAGAGAATAAAGGACGATGGACTGTCTACCATTTGAATTTACGCGAAGAGAAAAAAACTGTTCAAAAGAATCTTTTTGAAGAAACGATGATACCTCCGGGGAGAAATGATGACACCTCAGGAGAAATGATGACACCTCCGGTGAGAAATGATGACACCTCGGGAGAAATGATGACACCTCCGGTGAGAAATGATGACACCTCGGGAGAAACGATGACACCTCGGGGAAAGAAATGGATGAGGAATGAAGAACTAATGACGTTGGTTGTTGAGATTTGTTGCGATACATTTAAAAGCGTTGATGAGATTGCAGCAGTGATTCTTCGTACACCAACTTATTTGAAGAATAAGATATTGCCTCTCCTTTTGGCTCAGGAGCGTTTAGAGCGTCTTTATCCGACCATTCCAAATCATCCAAACCAAGCTTATAGAAAAAAACAAAAGTAAAATTTATGATATCTTACTCAATCATAATCCCCGTATATAACCGTCCGGTTGAAGTTCGGGAATTGCTTGAAAGTTTATTGCATCAGACTTGCAAGGATTTTGAAGTGCTGATTATTGAAGATGGTTCAGCGGTTCGTTGCGACGAGGTAGTCAAAGAATATGAAGACCAGCTGAATGTACGTTACTTTTTCAAACCGAATTCGGGCAGAAGCCTGACCCGGAATTATGGTATGGAACGTGCCGAAGGTAAATATCAGGTCTTTTTCGACTCGGATTGTATTATTCCGGAAGACTATTTCGAGAAGGTTACGAACTATCTGAAAGAGACGAATGCGGATTGTTTCGGCGGGCCGGACAGGGCACATGCCTCTTTTTCCCTGATGCAGAAAGCTATTAGCTATTCGATGACCTCTTTTCTGACAACCGGCGGTATCCGTGGCAGTAAGAAAGGACTGGAGAAATTCGTGCCCCGTACGTTCAATATGGGATTCTCGCGGGAAGTTTATCAGAAGGTAGGCGGCTTTAAGGATATGTTCGGAGAGGATATTGATTTAAGTACCCGTATCCGTAAAGCCGGTTTTACTGTAGAGCTGTTTCCGGAAGCCTATGTGTATCATAAGCGCCGTGTGAGTCTGAAATCGTTCTACAGACAGGTGTATGTTTTTGGAATGGCGCGTGTGGATTTATATCAGATGCATCCGGATTCGTTGAAGCTGGTTCATCTGTTGCCTGCCTGTTTTGTACTGGGAGTGTTGTTTTTATTGTTATCGTCGTTAATCTGTCCCTGGGCTTTACTGCCGTTGGGTGTTTATATACTGGCGCTGTTCCTGGAATCTCTGTTTGTCAATAAAAGCCTGCCGATAGCGTTGCTTTCCATCGTGACCAGCTTTATTCAATTAGGCGGTTATGGTATGGGATTTATCGGTGCATTTGTCCGCAAAGTGATTTTAAAGCAGAAAGTAGACGTTGAGGCAGAGCTGAAGAAGCATTATAAGAAGAAAGCCTGAGCAAAACTCAGCAAATCCGCATAATGGGCCTGGTAGAGTGTTTTAGATACTTCTCCCGGGCCATATTTGTTTCCTATAAATACTCCCCTTATCCCGGCATTTTTGGCAAACAGCATGTCACTGATGCTATCTCCTGCCATTATACTTTTCGTGAAATCAATGTCCGGAAAATCATCTTTGGCCTGAAGTGCCATGCCTGTGTTGGGTTTACGGTTCTTGCTGTAATCGCTGGTATCGGTACAAACATATATCTTATCTATCCTTCCTCCCTGTCCGGAGACTTCATTTATCATATAAGCATGTATCTCTTCCAGGTCTTTCCGGGTCATTATGCCTTTTCCGACTCCGCGCTGGTTAGTGACAATTATGATATGTTTGAACAGGGGGGAGAGTAGCCTCAGGGCTTCCAGTGCTCCGTCGATAAAGATAAATTCCCCGGTTGTTTTGACATAGTCGTGCGGACGTTGCTGGTTGATAACCCCGTCGCGGTCCAGGAATAATGTGTTATAAGGCTTTATATCTTCCATCTTTGAAGTCTGTTTGAGCTTGTGCGTAATCGTCAGGGATACCGATGTCTATGAAATATCCTTCCGATATATATCCGGAAAGGATGGAGGAGGTGACTTTTGCCTCAAAGAAATCTTTTTCGAGTGAAAATTTTGCCGGATAGGCGTCCAGTTCGTTGCGGTTAATCAGATAGATGCCTCCGTTGATAAGGCCCGATTCGCAATATTGCTTTTCGTTGAAACGCAGGATACGACGGGAGTCCTGTTCGATGTCGACAACCCCGTATCTGCTGAACTTCTCCATTCTTTTCAATGCGAGGGTTGCTGATGCGCTGGTTTGCCTGTGGAGGTTTAATAACTCCGGATAATTCACTCCGAAGAATGTATCGCCGTTCAGGACGAACACATTTTCTGTGCGGGCTTTTGAAAGTGCCAGCTTTACTGCTCCTCCTGTTCCGAGCGGGACTTCTTCGACTACGGTCGATATGTCGGCAGAGAAGCGGTTTGCCCCGAGCCATTCCTCGATAATCTCATGTTTGTACCCTAAGGAAAGGATGATATGTTTGAAACCGGCTTCAATCAGCGTTGTAATCAGGTAATGCAGGAAAGGATGCCCGGCTACCGGAGCCATGCATTTGGGAACGTCAGACACTACACTTTGCAGCCGGGTACCCATTCCTCCCGCCAGTATGATACATTCCATTCCTTATTCCTTTCCGAATATTTCTTCTTCTACCAATTCACAGATGATATGCCCGATGGTGATGTGCGCCTCTTGGATACGTGGAGTATCGGTAGACGGCACATTGATGAGGAGTTTCGTCAGTTCACGCATGCGGCCACCGTCGGCACCCGTAAAAGCTACCGTTGTAATTGCTTTTTCATGGCATGTCTCGAACGCCTTTACGATGTTGGCGGAGTTGCCCGAAGTGGATAAGCCGACCAGGACATCGCCTGCCTTTCCGATACCCGAAATCAGCCGGGAGTAGATGATCTCGAAACTCAGGTCATTGGATACGGCCGTGATGTAAGAAGAGTTGCAGTGTAATGCTTCAGACGGCAGAATGTCACGTTCCAGATAAAACTTGCCGGAGAACTCGGCTGCCAGGTGCTGTGCATCGGCGGCGCTTCCGCCGTTTCCGCAGAAGTAAACCCTTCCACCGTATTTAAAACAGGTGACAATCGTGTCGGTAATCTGTGCAATTGTGTCCTGCAGCTTCTCGTCCGCCAGTATCTGTTCGATAATGTCGCGGTGTTGCGCTAGCCGTTTTCTGATTATTCCTTTACTGTCCATGTAATCAATCCTTTCTTACAAAATTCAAATTGTTGTATATGTCCGATATGCATCTTGTCCAATGCTTCGGACACTTTGTAGCAGCTATTGCCGGGACAGTAGAAGAACATGAATCCTCCTCCTCCGGCACCGGAGATTTTACCGCCCAAGGCACCGTTGGCCATGGCAGTTTCGTATATATGGTCGATAAATTCGTTGGAGATGTTGCGGGCCATTTTCTTCTTACTGGTCCAGCTTGTGTTGAGCGCTTTTCCCAGTTCCTGCAATTCTTCCCGCAGCAGGCAATTCTTCATGCGGAATGCTTCATGCTTGACATTGTGCATGGCTTCCAGCGAGTCGTTTTTATTGTTTTTGACGTTTTCGGCCTGTTCTTCGATAATCTTTCCGGAGCAACGCTGTTGTTCGGTGTAGAAGAGAACGGTGTTCATGGCCCATTCCTGCAAGATATCATCGCCGATGCGGAGAGGATTGACAATGACTTTGTCGTCTTCCAGAAATTCCATGAAGTTAACGCCTCCGAAGGTAGCGGCATATTGGTCCTGCTTGCCTCCTGCCATATTCAGGTCAATGCGTTCGATTTCGTAAGCGTAATGGGCAATATCATATTTCCCCAGTGGTAACCGCAACCATTCGGTGAAAGCTCCGAGGATGGCGACAACCAAGGTGGAAGAGGTGCCAAGGCCGGAGCCGGATGGGACGTCCATCTGGGTGATCAGTTCAAAGGAAAGAGGTTCTCCGTTGTTATAACGCGAAACGATTGAATTGTATATGCCATGTTGCAGTACTAACGGACCGTCGAGAGGCAGTTCACTTACGGCGTCAAATTCTTCTGCTATGTTTTCATTGATATGGACAAACCGGATCTTCCCGTTGTCGAGCGGGCGGATAGTGGCATGGGCATATAAATTGACGGTAACGTTGAGGATTGCACCGCCATAGAGGTTGGAGTAGGGGGAAACATCTGTTCCTCCTCCGGCAATTCCCAGTCTGAAAGGTGCTTTGCTTCGGTATAACATAATAATTTGCCAATTAGTTAATGTGCCAATATGCCAATTAATAATTAGCTAATGTGAGAATGTGCCAAAAAGCCAATGGAAATAGTAATTCATTCAATTATTTCCTAAATTGGCATATTGGCACATTCTTTTATTGGCTAATTATTTTTAATATCTGTAATGGTCAGCCTTATACGGACCTTCTACCGGAACTCCGATATAGTCGGCCTGTTTGGGACTTAATGTAGACAGTTTCACACCGATACGTTCAAGGTGCAGGCGGGCAACTTCTTCGTCCAGACGTTTCGGAAGACGGTAAACACCCACTTCGTAAGCCATCTGCCACAAATCCATCTGTGCCAGTACCTGGTTTGTAAATGAGTTACTCATTACAAAGGAAGGGTGACCGGTTGCACAACCCAGATTCACCAGACGTCCTTCTGCCAGCAGAAAGATTGAGTTTCCTGTCGGGAACGTATATTTGTCAACCTGCGGTTTGATATTGGTATGCTTGATGTTCGGATAGTTCACCAGGTTGTCTACCTGTATTTCATTGTCGAAGTGACCGATGTTGCAAACGATTGCCTGGTCTTTCATCTGGCTCATGTGGCCGATGGTGATGATATCGCAGTTTCCGGTGGTAGTAACGAAGATATTACCTTCTTTGACCGCTTCTTCCATCGTTGTAACTTCGAATCCTTCCATAGCAGCCTGCAAAGCACAAATCGGGTCGATTTCAGTAACCAGCACACGTGCTCCGTAAGAACGCATGGAGTGTGCACAACCTTTACCCACGTCACCGTATCCGGCAACTACCACGACTTTACCTGCAATCATCACGTCGGTAGCACGTTTGATACCGTCGGCCAGCGATTCGCGGCAGCCATACAGGTTGTCGAATTTGGATTTCGTTACCGAATCGTTCACATTGATGGCCGGAACCAGCAGTTCGCCTTTTTCCATCATCTGGTACAGACGGTGTACGCCGGTCGTTGTCTCTTCGGAAACGCCTTTCATCTCTGCAATCGTACGATGCCAACGCTGGTTATCTTCTTTCAGGATGCTGTTTAAAGTATCCAGAATAACCTGTTCTTCGTGGTTACTACCTTTGCGATTGATGGTTTCTGCATCGTTTTCAGCACGATACCCCATGTGAACAAGAAGAGAAGCGTCACCTCCGTCGTCTACAATCATCTGCGGACCTTTTCCGTCAGGGAAGCGAAGTGCCATGTCGGTACACCACCAGTACTCTTCCAGAGTTTCACCTTTCCAGGCAAAAACGGGAACACCTGTTGCAGCAATAGCCGCAGCGGCATGGTCCTGTGTAGAGAAGATGTTACAGCTTGCCCAGCGTACATCTGCTCCCAACGCAACTAATGTTTCGATTAACACTGCTGTCTGAATTGTCATGTGCAGTGAGCCGGTGATACGGGCACCTTTCAGAGGTTTCTGAGCGGCATATTTCTGGCGAAGAGCCATCAGTCCCGGCATTTCGTGTTCAGCGATTTCGATCTCTTTGCGACCGAATTCAGCCAAACTCATATCTGCCACTTTATAAGGCAGATTAGTTGGAAATAATTGTGACATAAATAATAATTATTTTGAATGTGTGGCAAAGATAACAAATTATTGAGTTGTACGGATGATTTGCAAGGACAAACATATCCGTCTGCTTATCTCTTTATAATTTCCTGCTTAGGAAACCGTAGTTTCCCAGGCAGGAAACGCGCGTTCCCTTAGGAGGAAACTCCAGTTCCCTGCGCAGGAAATTACAGTTTCCTGAACGGAAAACTACGAGGAAACTGTAATCGATTGAGCCGTAGCATTATAATGAAAATAGCCGCTGATACTAATCAACGGCTATTTTGCCGGGCAAAAGCCCTGTGCTTTTAATATGTTTTCGTTTTATACCGGCGTAATCCCTTGTTCGGCCAGCAGCTTCAGGCTGAGGTCTTTCAGCTTGAACTTCTGAATCTTGCCGCTACCGGTCATCGGGAAGGTATCGACGAAGAAGATATATTTCGGAATCTTGTGGCGGGCTATCTTGCCACGGCAGAAGTCTTTCACTACGTCTTCCGTCATCGTAACACCTTCGTGCAGGATGATAAAAGCACCGACTTCCTCGCCGTATTTCTTGGACGGGACGGCTGCTACCTGAACGTCTTTCACTCCTTCCAGGTGATAAAGGTATTCTTCTATTTCACGCGGGTAAACATTTTCTCCGCCGCGGATAATCATATCCTTGATACGTCCGGTAATGCGGTAGAAGCCGTTTTCGTCTTTTACGCCGAGATCGCCGCTATGCAGGAAGCCGTCTTTGTCGATGACTTCGGCTGTGGCGGCAGGATTATTATAATAACCTTTCATGTTGTTGTAACCGCGGTTACACATTTCTCCCTGTACGCCAACCGGACATTCTTCGCCGGTTTCGGGGTCGATAACACGCACCTCCGTAAATTCAAAGTCGCGTCCGACAGTATTATAACGTTCTTCTGCCGGGTCGTCGATACGTGAATGGGTCATACCTGGAGATGTTTCCGTCAGACCATAAACGCTGGTTACACGCATAAACATCTTCTCTTCCACCTGGCGCATCAGTTCCACCGGGCAGAGCGAACCTGCCATGATACCGGTACGGAGCGAAGTCAGGTCGAACATCGGGAACATCGGATGGTTCAATTCGGCAATGAACATAGTCGGTACGCCGTAAAGTGCCGTGCACCGTTCCTTATGGATAGAGGCCAGTACTACCAGCGGGTCGAACTTCTCGACCATAACCTGCGTACAACCGTGTGTCAGCACGTTCATGGAAGCCAGCACCACACCGAAGCAATGGAAAAGAGGGACGCAACAACAGAGCTTGTCGTCTGCGGTGAATTTCATATGCTCGCCGGTCAGCAAACCGTTGTTCGCAATATTATGGTGAGTCAACATAACCCCTTTCGGGAAGCCTGTCGTGCCGGAGGTATATTGCATATTGACAACATCGTGGCAGTCAACGAGCTTTTTAGCGGCTTCCAGTTTGTCGTCTTCTATATTTTCGCCCAGCAATAACAACTCCGGCGTGTTATACATACCTCGATATTTCTCCTGGCCGATATAAACGACATTTTTCAGTCTCGGGAAGCGTTTGCTTTTCAGATAGCCGCGTTGCGATTCCTTTAGTTCGGGAAGCATGGTGTACATCATATCGATGTAACTGCCGTCAAATACGCCTTCGGTGATACACATGGTGTGGATATCGGCATTCTCTACCAGAAACTCCAACTCGTTCTGTTTATAATTCGTGTTGACGGTAACGGCTACGGCTCCGATTTTGGCGGCAGCATAAAGAAATGTCAGCCAGTCGGGTACATTCGTTGCCCAGATACCGACATGGGTGCCGTGTTCGATACCGATAGAGAGCATACCTTTTGCCATCCGGTCGACACGTTCGTTGAATTCTTTCCATGTAAAACGCAGGTCGCGGTCGGAATAAACCAGGTATTCCTTGTCCGGCGTCGTTTCGGCCCAATGTTCCAGCCATTGGCCTAATGTCTTATCTTGCAGTTGTAATTCCATATCTTTTCTTTAACATTAATAGGGGGTATAAACAACTCCAAGGATTTTAGCCGTGCTTTCGGCGGCTGCATGAACGTGGTGAGCAACAATCGAATCATAATAGATGCTGTCGCCTTCTTCCAATATATAGGTATTCTTTCCGTAGTTTATTTCAAGTACGCCTTCCAGCACATAAATGAATTCTTCACCTTCATGTGTGGAAAGAATAAAATCAACGCCATCTTCCGAAGGGGAAACATCGATCAGGAACGGTTCCATATGGCGGCCTGATTTATCCTGCGACAGTGAATGGTATTCCATATGTTTCCGGTTCTCCATCGAATTGTTGGTAAAACCGATGCTATTGGAGTCATTACTGTCTTTTTTGCGGCAGATAACCGGACCGAGTTCGGATTGGTCGTCAAGGAATGTACCTAGGCGGACACCGAGTACCCGTGCTATTTTGATAAGAGGTGCCAGTGAAGGAAAATCTACATTACCTTCTATACGTTCGATTTGTTCTGTGCTCAGGCCGGAACGTTCGGCAACTTCCTCAACAGTGAGTTGTTTTGATTCACGGATACTTTTAATTTTGGCTCCGATGATTTTGTTGTTTCCCATAAGTATGTTTATTTTTAGATTATCTTTTAATTTGTAACTGAACGCCGCAAATTTACATTAATATTTTATTTTACCATGTAATTTACTGAAAGAAAAAAAGGACAACCCTTGTGAGAGTTGCCCTTTTGTAACTTCCTGCGAAGTAGTTTCTTATTTTCTGATACCAAGTTCTTTGATGATAGCACGGTATCTTTCGATATCAACTTTAATCAGATAATCCAGTAAACGACGACGTTTACCAACCAACATTTTCAGAGCTCTTTCAGTGCTGTAATCTTTGTGATTAGCTTTCAAGTGTTCTGTTAAATGTGCAATACGAACTGTAAACAGTGCGATTTGGCTTTCTGCAGAACCTGTGTCGGCAGCTGATTTGCCATACTTTTCGAATAATTCTTTTTTCTTTGCTGAATCTAAATACATGATTCTTTTTACTTTAATAAATTGATACTATATTATCTAAGCGGCGACAAAGATATGCATAACTTTTTTGTCTGACAACTCTTTTCTGTATCTTTTTTATATTTTGCAACATGAATATCACATACATATCGTAAAAATGTCGTACTTTTGCAGCCAATAAATTAGTCTTCGATGCAAAAAATCAGAAACATCGCGATTATCGCGCACGTAGACCACGGCAAAACGACGCTCGTGGATAAGATGTTATTAGCCGGTAAGCTTTTCCGTGAAGGACAGGCAGAGCCGGACCAGTTCCTGGATAACAATGACCTGGAACGTGAACGAGGTATCACTATTCTAGCTAAGAATGTATCTATTAATTATAAGGATTGCAAAATCAATATTATTGATACCCCGGGTCACGCCGACTTCGGTGGTGAAGTAGAACGTGTATTGAACATGGCCGACGGTTGCCTGCTGTTGGTAGATGCTTTTGAAGGCCCGATGCCTCAGACACGTTTCGTGCTGCAAAAAGCAATTCAATTAGGATTAAAACCTATCGTAGTTATTAATAAGGTAGACAAGCCGAACTGTCGTCCGTCGGAAGTGCAGGAAATGGTGTTCGACCTGATGTTCAGCTTGGATGCAACCGAAGAACAGTTGGATTTCCCGACAATCTACGGTTCCGCTAAACAGGGGTGGATGTCTGAAGACTGGCAGAAGCCGACCGAAGATATCTATGCATTGCTGGATGCTATCATCAAATATATTCCGGAACCGGAGGTATTGGAAGGAACTCCCCAGATGTTGATTACATCGCTGGACTTCTCCAAATATGTAGGTCGTATCGCTGTAGGCCGCGTTCATCGTGGTGAGTTGCGCGAAGGCCAGGAAGTTATGTTGTGCAAACGTGACGGTTCGATGGTAAAATCGAAAATTAAGGAGTTGGATATCTTTGAAGGTTTGGGCCGTACGAAAGTAGAATCCGTCCAATCCGGCGATATCTGTGCCGTGATTGGTATCGATGGTTTCGAGATTGGCGAGACTATTGCCGACATCAATGAGCCGGAACCGCTGCCTACGATTGCAATCGATGAGCCGACGATGTCTATGCTCTTTACCATCAACAACTCTCCGTTCTTCGGTAAAGATGGTAAGTTCGTTACATCGCGCCATATCTTTGAACGTCTTCAGAAAGAGTTGGACAAGAACCTGGCTTTGCGTGTGGTTCCTACCGATTCAGCCGATTCATGGTTGGTATATGGCCGTGGCGTGCTCCACTTGTCTGTGTTGATTGAAACGATGCGTCGTGAAGGATACGAATTGCAGGTCGGTCAGCCGCAGGTAATCATTAAAGAAATTGACGGTGTAAAATGCGAACCGGTTGAACAGCTTACTATCAATCTCCCGGAAGAGTCTTCCAGCCGTATCATCGATATGGTGACAAAGCGCAAAGGTGAGATGACAATGATGGAAAGCAAGAACGACCGTATGCATCTTGAATTCAATATACCTTCACGTGGTATCATCGGTCTGAACAATGCCGTTCTGACAGCTTCTGCCGGTGAAGCGATTATGGCTCACCGCTTCCTGGAATATCAGCCGTGGAAGGGAGATATCGAACGCCGTAACAACGGTTCCATCATTGCAATGGAAACGGGAACAGCTTTCGCTTATGCCCTGAACAACTTGCAGTCACGCGGACGTTTCTTCATTGCTCCGCAGGAAGAAGTATATGCCGGACAGGTAGTTGGTGAACACACGAAAGAAGGCGACCTGGTTGTAAACGTAACGAAGTCGAAGAAATTGACGAACATGCGTGCTTCAGGTTCTGACGATAAAGTATCATTGGCTCCTCCTGTCGTATTCAGTCTGGAAGATGCTTTGGAATATATCAAGGCTGACGAATATGTGGAGATCACACCGAACTATATGCGTATGCGTAAAGTCATCCTGGATGAGACCGAACGCAAACGTCAGGGTAGATAAACCTGTTGAAATATATAATGGGAAACCGGATATGCATTTGTGTATCCGGTTTTTTTATAAAGTTACTGCATGATTGTAAATCTGCAGTACGTCTTCAATCTCGTTGAAATCCGTTTTATTGTCATCGGCATATTTCTTTAGTTCCTCTTTATGGTCGGGGAATGCTTTGAGGAATTGCTTTTCATTGAGGAAACGGAATTGTTTTCCGTTACGCTCTATCCGGAATATTTTGTCGATACGACTGAGAATCAGCTTTTCTGTTTCCAGCTTATGGGTAGTGTTTCCTGACTGGAAAGAGGAATAGGAGTCGACCGCCGATGTTTCCGAACGCCCTCCGTAACCGACCTGTTTGCCTTCCCATTTTAATGCACCTCTGTACTGGACGAAAATAGGAGGGTCTTTTTGCAGCACTTCAGTTGCCCCGTCTTTCGTTGGAAGAAAAATTCTTTCGCCTATCTTGATGGTTGCCACCATCTCCGGTTCAGAGAATTCTTTGATATTGTTATTGTCGTGCTGGTCCTGAAAAAGGAACTTTTTGATGAGCAGGCTATAGTTTAGCGGTACATTGAATGTCCGGCCATCTTTGTAATAAACATATCCGTTTTCAAAGTTACGCAATAAGAATTGTGCACTGTCGATTTGCGCAGCCAACTTATTGCTTCCGGAGATAATAGCCAATAATAGTATAATAATGAATCTACTCATAATATTATGATTAAGCTTAGCATATGCAAGAATAGGAAAATAATACTGAAATTGCAATATTAAACGGCTAAAAATGAATAAATTGTTATCTCCTTATGATTTTGGTAGAAATAAAAAAGCCGCCTCTTTTTACGGAGGCAGCTTCTATTATAGGATTGTGTAATATACTAATTACTTAACCAAGCTAGCGAAATCGCTGTTAGTTGCATATTTTGCAAATTCCAGATCGATAGCAGCTTCTTTAGCCATAGCTTTGTCAGCAGCGATAGCAGCTTTCAGGTTGCTGATAACTGCGTTTACATCGTTTGTGCGTGCTGCAACAACAGCCTTCAGGTAAGAAGTAGTTGCATCAGGTTTAGCAACAGCGTTCAAAGTCTGAGAAGCTTTGCTGTAGTCTTTTACTAAAAGCTGAGCCAAAGCAGCGTTGTTAGTCTTAACAGAACCGAAAGAGTTAACAGCTTTAGCATATTCGCCTTGTTCCAGATAAAGAACACCCAGAGCTTCGCCTAATTCAGCAACACCTGCAGCATTACCGAACAATTGCTGAGCTTTTGCCTGGTCACCTTTAGTCAGAGCGATCAAACCTAAGTTCATGTTAGCTTCGTTGTTAGCCTTAACAGAGTTAGACTTGTTGAACATTTGTTCAGCCTTAGCCAGGTCACCAGCCTTGAATGCCATCATACCGATGTTGTTCCAAGTGCGGTAGCAGTTAGGATACAGTTCAGAAGCTTTTGTATAGATAGCCATCTTTTCGCTGTCGTTGTTAGTTAATGTGGCAGCGTAAAGAATTTCTTCGATATTCAGTTCAGAAGGATTGCTCTTAGCCAATGCGCTGATTTCGTCGTCAGACTTACCGATGATTTCGATGTTAGCAGTCAAACGAGAACGACGCAATTGCGGAAGGATAGTTTCAGCCAGATCAGAATAAACAGCAGAGATGTTTTTGATTTCTTTTTCTCTTGTTTCAGGATCCTGGTACATAGAGATAACTCTTAATACAAGGTCTTTATCCTGCAAGTTGGAAGCAGATACCAATTCTTTGAAGCCTTCCCAGTCCTGAGCAGTGTAACGAGCGTCAACCGGAGCATCAACTTTCATTTTCTTCAATTCTTTGTCCAGATATTTAGAAGTATTGCCTTCACGTCTTTCAGCCAAGCCTGTGTTCAGTTTAACACCGCCGTCAGGAGAAGCGTAAGCAGAGATTTCGATTGCTACGTTCTGGTTAGGAGCTTCATCAGCATTTTTAACCAGGTCTTTCCATTCTTTGATAGCATCAGAGTTCAACTCTTTAGCACGAAGTTCAGCCTGCTGGATAAGGAACATGATGTTAGCATCGTGAGCTTCTTTGATGATGCGCTGGAATTTGTCAGCAGCGATAGCTGCAGTTGCAGTAGCAGCATCAGCCAATTCAGAAGTTGCGATTACGCCTTCACCGATTTTTACGTCCGGTAATTTAACTGTTTTGTTCTTGATCTTTGCGTCGAAAGTCAGGTACAGTTCAGATTTCTTCATTTCAGGTTTGTAAGTGAAAGAAGATTTCATTGTTACGTTACCACCTTCTTTTTGAGCGATAACCTGATTGTTACCTTTTACTTTTTCACCTTGATAAGTGTAAGATGTTCCCCATGCTTCACCACCGGCATAGCGGAGAACCGGAGTTACAGTTACAACGGCTTTCTTGTTGAACCATTTTGCAGGGAAAGTCGCGTTGATAGTCACGGGTACTTTGCCTCCGATAGCCTCAAGCGGCTGCGGCTCAGCTTTGATGTACTCTTCAGCTAGCGGTTTCAACTTGTTTGAACAAGAAGAAAGGGTTAAGATTGCTGCCATTACAAAGAATGACAATAAAAACTTTTTGTTCATAATTTGATGTAAGTTTAAAATGTTACTATGTTTATATATTCACTTTCAATTGTCCCTTAGCCATCAAAGTGCAAAACTAAAGCATTTTTTTGTTATGAATAGCAAAGATACGATAAAATCTTTCTAATTAATACTTATTAATGAATCCGGTCTTCTTTTTTTGCTAAAAAGAGTATAAATGACAGGATTTATGGACGCTTTAATCATTTCCATCCAGTACTAATTTAGTTAATTTGTAATGTATTGTTTTCATCTCTTTATCTTATTGGGCTCTGCCAAGTGCTTTCTTATTGTGTATTTTTGATTAAAATAAAATCTTTTGAGTAAAACATTCGTTTCCGTAGCTGATCTGTACCAGATAGATACCTGACGTGGCTGTGGTGGCGGTGATGATGTTTTGTCCCGAATGAACAGTGCCGTTCTGTAAAGTTTTTCCCTCCATCGACAGCACTGAATACCGTGCCTGACGGATTGTTTCCGGTAGCAGGACATGAATTGCTTTGGAAGCTGTTTCCACAAATATGCGGATTGGATTACTTTCGTTAATGGAAGTGTTAGCCGATGCCGTATTGTACTGGATGACCGGGTCGATGAATAAGGAAGTACTCATCGGGGAAGCCGGATGGCTGGTAGCTTCTATCCATTGGCCTTTATAATTGATCCATACGGTATTTTTACTTGTTTCTCCTTTCGGGAGATTGAATGCCGAAAAAAAGGTATTGCCGGCAGCCGATTTGATCTTGTATCCGATGAAGAAATTGCCGGACACATCGATTGGCTCTTTGAAGGTTATAAATGATTCCTGGTCGCGGTTCATCGGCTTGGTAGAATCGATAAAAGCACTTTTGTCATTGAGCGTTACGAATGAGGGGCTGAATGACTCGCTGTATAACAGTGTTTCCGGTTTATCCGAGCCATTGTAAACGGTGATTTCTACTTCAAGGTCACTCATCTTGCTTATAGCCGGATTTACGATGTATGTGCCGTATATTTTAGCGTTGCCCGTTATTTTATAGGCTTCGGCAAATTCGTTCATTCCCAGTGAATTGTTGCCGAAAGCCGGGCCTGTACCGGGAGAGGGGAGAGGTGTTGATTCTATTGTGTTGGCTTTTCCGCTTTCCTTTATATTGCTCAGGCGCAGGCATGGGGTCGCACTGTAAGGATCAAGTCCCTTGCAGATCCGTTCGGAGTTTGTTCCTGCCGGGTCGAGCCATATTTTTAATTGTTTGTCGGCATCCGGAGATATTTCCCAGTTTTGGCTTAAGGCGAAATAGAAATCGTTATAAGGACGGGGACAGTCGGACTCTCCTCCGGACAGACCTCCGATAACTAAGCCGTTGCTGTCAAATAACCCGGAACCGGAAGAGCCTCCTGCCGTGCTTCCGTCCGACCATTCCTTTATTTGCCAGTGCCCGTTTTTTATAAAGTTTCCTACCAGAGAGTTGAATGTCGTTAATTCGACTTCTTCTGTCGTGTTAAGTCGCTTTACGGTGCCCTCCGGATGATGGATTCCCACGTATGGGGCAGTACCCTGGTCTTTGGCATTCCAACCGGCATAATATGGCTGATAGTAAGCCGGTGGTGTTTCCATCAGTTGCAGTAAGGCCATGTCGGTCTGTTCGTTGGTCGCTTTGAAGCGGGTGGAAGCCATCGACATTTCTTCGGTACCTCTCATAACCGGGTCGCATAGAGGACTTTCATAATTGAAATAGGTGACGATATTGCCTGCAATCATTTCATAGTCCGGATTCTCGATGCTGAACTGCTTGTTCAAACAATGGGATGCTGTTAACAGGTAAGGTGTACCATCGTTTGATGTATTATTAATTAATGTACCGGTACAAAAATCAGTCCCATTGATAATGAGCAGGACGACGCTTCGGCCTATCTCATTATATTTATCCGTACTTTCTTGCAGGCAGGCCAGGGTTTTTATGCATCCGAGATACGTCCTGCTATATTCTTGCGGTTCGTATCCTCTGATATTACGATAGTCATGGTTTACTTCACCCACTTTTAGCTTGCCATGAAACGGAACATTAGCCGGTTCCTGATATTCGATAACTAATTCATCACCTTGTACCGGAGAGACGGGAAGTATGCCCAGTTCGGAGTTGTTCAAATGGTTGAATGCTCCTAATATATGTGTCTGGTCCGGATTGTACAGGAAGAGCTGGGCTCCTTCCGGAATTTCGTATTCAGAAAACAATACATTGATCGAATAGGCACCGGCCGATCGAATGCCCAGCCGCCATACGCGGGTGCCGTCGGCTTGTGTAAACCAGCTGCCCGAGTTATCCGGAGTAAAATCGGTCATGAATTTGTAGGCAAAATGAAAACTGCTGCGCAAATCGCTTTCGTTGAGTGAGTCGATTCGTAATTGTTCAGCGATGTCAAAAGCAGGCATTTCTTGAAACAGACTTCCTGAGCGGGTGCTGAGTATCGTCATCGGAAGTGGTCTGCCTCCGTGACTGATCTGTCCTGTTAAATGGGCGGATACCAACAGGCAGAGGAAAAAAAGAGTGACTAGCTTTTTCATATTCATGCAAATATATGTTTTTCTTTTAATTAATTCTTCCTGTACTACGAACAAATTTGTGAAACCGCTCCCGTATTTCGTGATTTTTGTCTAAGTTTGCCAAGCGAAAAAGAATGATTCTGAAATTGTAAAACCAATATTACATAATTAAATAATAAAGATATGGCAACACCTCCTTTCAAGTATCAGGAACCGTTTCCACTGGGACCGGATACAACAGAGTATTATCTGCTTACAAAAGATTATGTGTCGGTATCCGAGTTTGAAGGACAACCGATTCTGAAGATTGCAAAAGAAGGATTAACAGCGATGGCTAATGCTGCTTTCCGTGATGTGGCTTTTATGCTTCGTCCGGCCCACAACGAACAGGTTGCTAAAATCCTGAGCGATCCGGAAGCAAGCGACAATGACAAATTCGTTGCATTGACTTTCCTTCGTAACGCCGAAGTTTCAGCTAAAGGCCAGCTTCCTTTCTGCCAGGATACAGGTACGGCTATCATCCACGGTGAAAAAGGCCAGCATATATGGACCGGCTATTGTGATGAAGAAGCGCTTTCTCTGGGTGTTTACAAAACATATACGGAAGAAAACCTGCGTTATTCACAGAATGCACCGTTGAATATGTACGACGAGGTGAATACAAAATGTAACCTGCCTGCACAGATCGACATCGAAGCAACCGAAGGTATGGAATATAAATTCCTTTGTGTAGCGAAAGGTGGTGGTTCTGCCAACAAGACTTATCTGTTCCAGGAAACAAAAGCGATCCTGAATCCGGCAACATTGGTTCCGTTCCTGGTTGAAAAAATGAAAACATTAGGTACAGCTGCCTGTCCTCCTTACCATATTGCATTCGTTATCGGCGGTACTTCAGCAGAAAAGAACCTGCTGACCGTGAAGCTGGCTTCTACTCATTATTATGACAACCTGCCTACAAGCGGTAACGAGTATGGCCGTGCTTTCCGTGATGTCGAACTGGAAAAAGAAGTTTTGGAAGCGGCTCACAACATTGGTTTGGGTGCTCAGTTCGGTGGTAAATATTATGCACACGACGTACGTATCGTTCGTCTGCCGCGTCACGGTGCTTCCTGTCCGGTAGGTATGGGAGTTTCCTGCTCTGCTGACCGTAATATCAAATGTAAGATCAATAAGGAGGGTATCTGGATTGAAAAGATGGATTCTAATCCAGGTCGCCTGATTCCTGAAGAGTTGCGTAATGCCGGCGAAGGTGATGCCGTAAAGATCAACCTGAACCAGCCAATGGCCGATATCTTGAAAGAACTGACTAAATATCCGGTATCCACCCGTCTTTCTCTGAGTGGAACGATCGTAGTTGGTCGTGATATCGCCCATGCAAAACTGAAAGAACGTATCGATAAAGGCGAAGGTCTGCCTCAGTATATCAAGGATCATCCTATTTATTATGCAGGTCCTGCCAAGACTCCGGCCGGAATGGCTTCCGGTTCATTCGGTCCGACAACAGCCGGCCGTATGGACTCCTATGTCGACCTGTTCCAGGACAATGGCGGTAGCATGATTATGATTGCCAAAGGTAACCGTAGCCAGCAGGTAACGGATGCTTGTAAGAAGCATGGCGGTTTCTACCTGGGAAGTATCGGTGGTCCGGCTGCTATCCTGGCACAGGAAAGCATCAAGAAAGTAGAATGTCTGGAATATCCGGAACTGGGTATGGAAGCAATCTGGAAGATCGAAGTAGAAAATTTCCCTGCTTTCATTCTGGTGGACGATAAAGGCAACGATTTCTTCAAACAATTGAAGCCGCGTTGCTCCTGTAGCAAATAAGAACAACTTATTATAAGAGGTGAAAGGCCTGTTCCGTTTATTCGGGGCAGGCTTTTTCTTTCTGTTTTCTTCTTTTCCCTGCCTTGTTGTTGCCTGTTCATAGTGATCTTTTCCGATTGAGTTCCTTACAGGGCAAACGCATTAGAAAATACAGAGACAATCAAGAAGTCTCAAAAATCAAAG